>VOFK01001356.1_pt1 | contig 124410 bp, 102 predicted proteins | sample 5384121 | NCBI WGS metagenome assembly VOFK01 (sample SAMN12384730, study PRJNA508395) | human gut metagenome | isolation source: healthy gut J | host: Homo sapiens
GGAGTGAAACAGGCATTCAGCAGATCAAAGTAATCACCATTCTCATAATCCTCCAGTATTAGGTGCAGTGCCCAGACGGCGGGATAAAGCTCATCAGGGACACCAGATGGAAATTGGCAAAAACTATCGCGGCACTCTCGTCCAGCGCCAGATAATAGAATGCTGCCGATAGAGCAAACAACGGACGGCGCTCAGCCTTCTTCGCGCACCAAACGATGCTGCGAACCCGCCAAGAAAGCGCTATGGAAGATTTGTACCGGATCGTAGGGAATGGAAGAAAACGCCGGGATAGCAGACTTCGCGTGCTATGCTTATACATACCGAGCGTTCGCATCGGAAAATCCGCCTCCAGCTCCACCAAAGGCGAGTGGCTGAAACAGCACCGATTTCACTGCAGCCTTCCGCGCCACGTATGCCACGAACGAGCACGGCCGGCCGTCTCCGCATAGATGTCCGGCAATAAGAGAGCATCGCGTATTTCAGGGTATGCAGCACAATCAGCGTGTTGTGGAACATCTCGCTTTGGCTTCAACTGGTAACAAAACTACGAAAAGCCGGAAATAACGGAATAAAAAACAAGGATAAATAAAAAAATGCAGGCAAAGAAGCCCCAAAAAAAAAAAGACATTATCCACCTGATATTCAGGCTACAAACACAAAAAAATATAGAATAAATTCTACAAATCTTTCCATTTTTTCTATAGATTATTTTTTGCCAATTCAAAAAAATGGTCCCCATTTGCAACCCGCAAACGAGGATATAATCTCTGCAAAGAGCAGAAATGCCTCACCAAAAGGATGGCCGTTCGTCTATCGGTTAGGACGCAAGATTTTCATTCTTGAAAGGGGGTTCGATTCCCCAGGGGCTACAAATAAAAAAAATAAAGAACAAAAAAAGATTAGTCGAGATGGCAAAAATCACAAATCATCACTAAAAAAGAATCAGACAAAGAGAAGAAGACTTCATAACAGATATTATGCTAAAAAAATGCGTAATGCTGTTAGAAAGCTTCGTTCTGACAAAGCAAGAAGCTGCTGCAATGTGCCGGGCATAACTAAAGATATTGGACAAATTGGCTAAGACCAATGTAATCCATAAGAATAAAGCTAACAACTTGAAGTCAAAGTTGGCTCTCTACATTAATAAGCTAGGATAAGCTAATTAATATTACACAAAAAGATATACAAAAAGGAAAGTCGGACTTTTTTGGTCCGACTTTTTTTCATCTGTACCTATCCACCCCCGTTCAGACACCTTATTCAAAGAAGCCAAAAAGCTGTAAAGCAGAATGAAATTTATCACTCAGTTTAGTTTCGTATCTCACAATTTTTCACTATATTTGCTCTGTTATTTGAATAAGGAAATTAGATTATGACTGAAGAAAAGATTAACTCAATAACGGGAGCTATTCAGCCGAGAACATCCAGGTTCTGGAAGGTTTGGAAGCTGTTAGAAAGCGTCCCGCGATGTATATTGGTGACATTAGTACGAAAGGACTTCACCACCTGGTTTATGAAGTTGTGGATAACTCTATCGACGAAGCGCTCGCCGGCTATTGCGACCACATTGAAGTAACCATCAACGAAGATAATTCCATCACTGTACAGGATAACGGACGTGGTATTCCGGTTGATTTTCACGAAAAAGAGAAGAAGTCAGCCTTGGAAGTTGTCATGACCGTATTGCATGCCGGCGGTAAGTTCGACAAGGGATCTTACAAAGTATCCGGAGGTTTGCACGGTGTAGGTGTATCTTGTGTGAACGCTCTGTCCACACACATGACTACGCAGGTTTTCCGTAACGGAAAAAATCTATCAGCAGGAATATGAATGCGGACATCCGCTGTATCCGGTAAAGGAAATCGGAACAAGCGATATTACAGGTACACGTCAGCAATTCTGGCCGGATAACACGATCTTCACGGAAACCGTTTACAACTACGAGATCCTTGCTACCCGTATGCGCGAGTTGGCCTATCTGAATGCAGGCATCAAGATCACTCTGACCGACCTTCGTGTAAAAGATGAAGAAAACAACGCCAAGATGGAAGTTTTCTACTCGGAAGAAGGTTTGAAGGAATTCGTCCGCTACATCGACTCTTCCCGCGAACATCTGGTAAATGATGTAATCTACATCAACACAGAGAAACAAGGCACACCGGTGGAAGTGGCTATCATGTACAATACGTCTTATAACGAAAAATATCCACTCTTACGTAAACAATATCAATACCATCGAAGGTGGTACGCACCTTACGGGTTTCCGCCGCGCACTGACCCGTACGCTGAAGAAATATGCCGAAGACAACAAGATGCTGGAAAAAGCTAAAGTAGAAATCGCAGGCGATGACTTCCGTGAAGGTCTGACGGCTGTAATCTCTATTAAAGTGGCAGAACCGCAGTTTGAAGGCCAGACCAAGACGAAGCTCGGAAACAGCGAAGTTATGGGAGCCGTAGACCAAGCTGTAGGTGAAGCACTGAACTATTATCTGGAAGAGCATCCGAAGGAAGCCAAGATGGTGGTAGACAAAGTGATTCTGGCCGCACAGGCACGTGTTGCCGCACGTAAGGCGCGTGAATCCGTGCAACGTAAGTCACCGATGTCCGGTGGCGGTATGCCGGGTAAGTTGGCCGACTGTTCAAGCAAGGATCCCGAAGAATGCGAATTGTTCCTGGTCGAGGGTGACTCGGCAGGTGGTTCTGCCAAGCAAGGCCGCGACCGTAGATTCCAGGCTATTCTGCCGCTTCGCGGTAAAATCCTGAATGTGGAAAAGGCCATGTGGCATAAAGCGTTCGAGAGTGATGAAGTCAACAATATCATCCAAGCTCTCGGCATCCGCTTCGGTGTGGATGGCGAAGACAGCAAGGAAGCAAATATTGATAAGTTGAGATATAAGAAAGTGATTATCATGACCGATGCCGACGTCGATGGTTCTCACATCGACACGCTGATCATGACGCTCTTCTTCCGCTACTTCCCGCAGGTAATCCGCAACGGATACCTGTATATCGCTACTCCGCCCCTCTATCTCTGCAAAAAAGGTAAAGTGGAGGAATATTGCTGGACAGACCAACAACGCCAGAAATTTATCGACACTTATGGTGGTGGTTCAGAAAATGCCGTACATACACAACGCTACAAAGGTTTGGGTGAAATGAACCCGGAACAGTTGTGGAGTACAACCATGAACCCTGAAAACCGTATGTTGAAACAGATAAGCATTGAAAATGCCGCCGAAGTGGATTATATCTTTTCCATGCTGATGGGTGAAGACGTTGGACCACGCCGCGATTTCATTGAGAAGAATGCAACGTATGCAAATATTGATGCGTAAGAAAAACAGTGATTAATGATTTACGATTAGTGATTAGTCACTGAATAACACGTTTTTATTAACCAACCTCACATCTTACAATGAAGAAACGCCGGATGGACAGGAAAATCCTGTTATCCGGCGTTTTTCTTTTCAGCTCACGAAATAGAAAAAGACACTCCGTGAGATGGTTCCGTACTATCTTTACAACAGATTCTGTTTCTTCATCTCTTCTGCCACCAATTCCAACTCAGCATACCAATCCTCACCGAACTTACGTATCAACGGTTCTTTCAGAAACCTGTATACCGGCAGATTCTCTTTCCGCCCCAGCAATACAGCGGCTTTACACACATCCCAACGGTTATAATTCACTGCCTTATAAACTCCGTAATTTCCTACCCTGATCGGATACAAATGACAGGAAACAGGTTTGTAGAAATCTGTCTTTCCGTCTCGATATGCCTTTTCAATAGCGCAATAACAACAACCTTTCTCATCATAACAAGTAAAAACACAATCCTTGTTGTTGACAATGGAGGTCACCAGATCACCCTCACAATCAGTATACACTACACCTTGTTTCTCTATAACGGCACGTGCCTCAGGAGCAAGTTCTTCCCAAATCACAGGCAGTACTTCTTCCAGCTTTTCTATTTCATCCAGTTCCACCGGAGCTCCGGCATCTCCCTCAACACAACAAGCACCCTTGCAGGCATCCAGATTACATATAAACTTTTCACGCAGCACATCAAAACTGACCACTACGTCACCTATTTGTATCATTTCCTATAAAAAATTAATTGCGGATGCAAAGATAACACTTTGTTCCGCAATTAATAAGCACAGATTACCTATTTATCGAATGTCAGGATATAAGCCCCGCTCTTATCCACGAAACCGCTCACATAAGAACCGTCATTTCCTACGCGAGCATAGCAATATGCCAGCCCATTAAAAGAGAAGAAGCATACCGTCAAAAGAAGAAGTATTTCAACAAAAGTAGGAAAAACTACATTTACGAAAAAGACTTTATGGGATATGTTATTATAATCAACTGTTTACCATCTTCCTCACACAACTGATAGCTGCCTTGGAAGGCTTCCAGATACAGACGGTTTATGGCATGCTGAATTTCACATTCTCTTTCGTTTTCTACATCCATAAGTAGCGGACTGTTTGTAACCACTATCCTCAATTCATCTATACTTTTATAATCCAACATATACTGCACCGCATACGGCTCACGCCTCCCTTTTGGTGACATCAGAACGGAAGAAAGCAGCTTCATGAAGCGGACGGTATCCACCTGAACAAGCTGCGTATGCAAATCAGTAAGGAAATCAACCTGAACAGAAATTCCTTCCTGCAACTCTGCCTGCATCCTGGCATCTGTGCACAACTGTACCATGTCATACTCCTGCACATTAAATTTCATCATGCCCGACTCCAGGCGCGAAAGATCGAGGATGTTAAATATCAAATCGATCAGCTTCTCAGCATTTCGCCGGATAACCGCCGAATATTCCTGCTGCTCCTCCATGGTCAGATCATTTCTTTGGCAAAGAGAATCAGAAAGAGTCACAACAGAATGAAGAGGAACACTAATTTCATTCGTGATGTTGTGAAGAAAGACTTCTTTCATCTTATCAGCTGCCTGAACCACAGCATACGATTCACGCATTTCACGCTCCGACTTCGCCAGTTCCCGATAAATCCGGGACACTCGTAACACTCCCCCTACAAGCAAAATGACAAACAGAGATGCACCGCCTACTGCTATCTGCCAGAAACGCTTTGCCCCAATTTCCTTTTCAAGCAGGGCTTTCTGTATCCTATAATTGGCCTGAACGGTCTCCTCATTCATACGCAACGTAGCCTTATTGATAGAATCGCATTTCAGCACAGCGACTCTATATGTTTCAGCAGCTTCTTTATACCGTCCCGCATCAGCATAAGCATCTCCCATAATTCTGCGTATATCCATCTCATACATCGGCTGAGTGCCTTTAAAGGCAGACAATGTTAACTCAAATTGCGGAAAACATTTATCCCAATCCTTCGTTATATAATAATAGCCCGCCCACGAAAAATTATAAGCAATTACAGTAGAGGAAAAAGAATCATCAGTGTAGAACTTTGCAGCTTCGTCCAGATGCTTCTTCAGATTAGGAGCATCCTCAACAGCCAGATAGATTTTACAATACATTAATTCTATTTCCAAGATTTTACTCCTATAAGAATCAAGCATCGCAGGCTGCTCCTTTATGATATCATCAATGATTCTCCGTTGAGCCTCCAATTCCGCTATCATTTCAGGATGTTTATTAAACAAATAATAAGCACTTGTCAAATATTGGTGAACCATTAGCTCATCCTCCGTGGAAAGTGAAGTTAACTCCGCTGCTTTTTTATAACATTCAATCGCTTTTTCGTAGTTCCGGACAAAAACATACGCTTTACCCTCTGTCACATAAGACAGAAATATGCCCCGACTGTCTTTCAGACGAATAGCTTCTTCACACATCTTCTGAGATTCAAGAATCGCTGATTCCGTATCACCTTTGCTCCCCTTAAGTTGAAGCATGTAATGTAATGCGGAAAAATAATTGTCATAGATCTTAGAGCGATAACAGACTTCCTTCAGCAAGGCTAATGCTTTATCCATATTCTCACCATCCAGCCTGAAAGTGTAATAGCGGAAATATTCGTAACGAAGCGCCAATTCACTTTCCACATCTTTCATGCTTATTGCAGAGGCTAATGCCGAATCAAGCAATTCAGCCGACCAGTCTTTATCAATATTATGTACAAAGATATCCTTCAGAAACTGAGTCCGGGCAGTATCAGCAGGCATCGACCGATAAATCCGGAAGATACTGTCACGCAAATTACTGCCATCCGAGGCCTGGGTAGCAGCAAGCGAAAACGAGCTGACTGCACAAAGCAACAAAAGAATCAGCTTTTTCATCGCACCACCTCCTGCTTTAGAGGATGAATAAACACAAACCGCGCACCGGCAGTATAGCCGGAATCCACCCAGATTTCTCCACCCAGCCGCTTGATAATCAACTTGCAGATGGACAACCCCAAGCCTGCGCCCTGCACTCCCTCATTCAGCTTCTCAAACCGACCGAAGATCGTGCTTTGCCTTTCAAGAGGAATACCGCAACCGGTATCCGTCACCGAGAACTCTGCAAAACCCTGTTCATCCAATCGCAATGCAAGCGTGATGCTTCCCTCTTTCGTAAACTTAGTGGCATTTACCAGCAGATTCACCAGCATTTGCTGCAAACGCCCTTGGTCCGTCTCTATCTCCAATGAAGTCAATTCCGTTTCAAAACGAATATCCGCTGATGTCTGCTTGATGTTATCCAGCATCTTCACCACATTGCGGCAGAGAGCCACCACTTCATGCGTAGTGATGCTGAACTTCATATTCGCTACATCCAGGCATGAAATATCCACGACATCATTAATCAGTTTAAGCAGCAATTCGGAGTTCAATTGAATCACATCGTTGCACTGTACACGGGTAGCCTCATCAATTCCCGGCGTAGTCAACACTTCTGAGAAACCCGCCAATGCATTCAGGGGAGTCTTGATTTCATGACTCATATTGGAAAGGAACAAGCTCTTGTTACGAATGGATTCTTCGGCCATGGACTTAGCTTTCTGAAGTTCATTTTTAGAATGAAGCAACCGCTTCCCTACCTTTTTCAGATAGAAAAAACCACCCAATAAAAAAACGGCAAGGGATAGGATAATGATAAAAGAGAGTTGTAACAAACGCTTTTGCTGTGCACTGTTTTGCAATTCCAGTTCATCGATGGTATAATCTTTGCGCATATCTTCCACCCGCTCTCCGGTGTATACACGAAACAGAGAATCACCAAGCACTATCATTTCACTATAAATTCGGGCCGCATCTTTGTACTCTTCTTCTTCCATTTTCTGTTCGGCATTTTGCCAATACAAGCTATCTACTATTACCTCTTCTGCACAAAGAGATGACGGCAGCCCGGACAAGACAAATATCAATAGTAATATAAGTAGTTTCATTCCATCAATTGCGTGTATTGTCTGCAAAGATAACTTTTTAGAGAGAAAGACTGCCATTGAAGCACAAAAAAAGAGATGTTCCAAGAGCATAAAATCTCTTGAAACATCTCCCTTTATTGAATATTGCAGGCAGTTGCTTACTTAATCAAGTCTTTTCCTGTCATATCGGCCGGCTGCGCCATACCCAGAATGTGAAGGATAGAAGGAGCAACGTCTGCCAAAACACCATTCTCAACTTTGGCATTCTTGTTCTCGGTTACATAAATAACAAAAGGAACCGGATTCAGAGAGTGAGCAGTGTTCGGAGTGCCGTCTTCGTTCAGTGCATGGTCTGCATTACCGTGGTCAGCGATGATGATTACTTCATAATCGTTGGCTTTGGCAGCTTCTACCGTATCTTTCACACATTCGTCGATAGCTTTTACAGCTTTCTCGATAGCGCTATAAATACCGGTATGTCCTACCATATCACCGTTAGCGTAGTTCACAACAATGAAATCGAACTTCTGAGTGTTGATAGCTTCCACCAATTTATCCTTTACTTCGTAAGCACTCATCTCCGGTTTCAAGTCGTAAGTAGCTACTTTCGGAGACGGAACCAAGATGCGCTCTTCAGCGTCATACGGAGTTTCACGACCACCGTTGAAGAAGAAAGTTACGTGAGCATACTTTTCCGTTTCAGCAATGTGCAATTGAGTCTTGCCTTGAGCCGCCAGATATTCTCCCAATGTATTCTGAACATTTTCCTTATCGAAAAGAACATGTACGCCTTTGAAAGATGCATCATACGGAGTCATGCAGTAGTATTGCAAGCCCGGAATGATGTGCATGCCCTGTTCCGGCATATCTTGTTGAGTCAGCACTACGGTCAGCTCTTTCGCACGGTCGTTACGATAGTTGAAGAAGATAACTACATCACCTTCCTTAATGGTTCCGTCGAAGTTACCATTTACAATCGGCTTGATAAATTCGTCCGTCACACCTTCGTCATAAGATTCCTGCATAGCCTGAACCATATCGGTAGCTACTTTACCTTCGCCGTTTACCAGCAAGTCATAAGCCACTTTCACACGTTCCCAACGTTTGTCGCGATCCATTGCATAGAAACGACCTACGATAGAAGCAATCTTACCTGCTGACTTTTCGCAATGTGCAGTCAGTTGTTCAATAAAGCCTTTACCACTCTTCGGGTCGGTATCGCGTCCATCCATGAAGCAGTGAACAAAAGTATTATCCACACCATATTCTTTGGCAATATCGCAAAGTTTGAATAAGTGGTCGAATGAGCTGTGTACGCCACCGTTGGAAGTCAATCCCATGAAGTGAACGTTCTTACCTTTTTCTTTGGCATAAGTGAAGGCGGAAACGATTCCCGGGTTCTTTAGAATGCTATTGTCGGCACATGCACGGTTAATCTTTACCAAATCCTGGTATACGATACGTCCGGCGCCAATATTAAGGTGTCCTACTTCCGAGTTACCCATCTGACCATCGGGCAAACCTACATTTTCACCGCTTGCCTGAAGCTGTGAGTGAGGATATGTTGCCAGCAGACTGTCCCAGTACGGAGTAGGTGTATTGAAAATCACGTCATCTTTCCCCTGATCGCCGATACCCCAGCCATCAAGAATCATTAAAAGGGCTTTCTTACTCATAATATTAATTGATTTTAAATGTACAATCTTTAACCTTAGCAAAAACGTTCTTTATAGAGAGAACGATTTTTCCGGCTGCAAAGGTACAAAAAAGCACGGTTAAAGCGTACTGTTTCAAATGATTTATGTACTTTTGTCGCGCTTTAAAAAACAAAAAACAAGAAATATGGACGATTCAAACCCACGAACGTGCAATAGTATTTATAATTAAAGCGAACAGAGACGTTGTCCGCAATGCCTCAGTTCGTTCCTAAAGAAAGGAGGCCATTACGATGAGAACGTACCTTTATTCTGAAGCCGGCTTTATAGAAAAGTCGCAATGGATGCCCAATAGCTGGGTAAACGTTGAATGCCCCGATGACAATGATTTTGATTTCCTCACCCAAGAGTTGAAAGTTCCGGAATCTTTTTTGGAAGATATCGCCGATGCGGATGAACGCCCACGTACGGAAACGGAAGGCAACTGGTTGCTAACCATCCTGCGTATCCCGATGCAGAGCAGTCAGCATGGCATTCCCTTTATCACCGTGCCAATAGGCATCATTACCAATAATGAAATTATCGTATCGGTATGTTACCACAAGACTGAACTCATCTCGGATTTTATCCAACATACACGTCGCAAAGGTATCGTAGTGAACAATAAGCTGGACTTGATCCTGCGGATGATTTATTCTTCCGCCGTCTGGTTTTTGAAGTATCTGAAACAGATAAACAATGATGTAGCCAATGCGGAAAAAGAGTTGGAGAAAAGTATCCGCAATGAAGACTTGCTCCGTCTGATGAAGTTGCAAAAAACCCTTGTCTACTTCAACACTTCCATCCGCGGAAATGAAGTGATGATCGGGCGATTGAAGAATATCTTCCAGGATACCGACTATCTGGATATGGAGCTGTTGGAGGATGTAATCATTGAACTAAAACAGGCATACAATACCGTAAACATTTACAGCGACATCCTGACAGGAACGATGGATGCTTTTGCCTCCATTATTTCCAACAACGTCAATGCTATCATGAAACGCATGACGAGTCTTTCCATCACGCTCATGATACCGACACTGATAGCCAGTTTCTACGGCATGAATGTGGATATTCACCTGGAAGGTTTCCCGTATGCTTTCATATTCATTATCCTGATCTCCGTAATACTATCGGCAGGAACATTTATCTGGTTCAGGAAGATTAAGTGGTTCTAAACTACCATTACCGCATTTGTTTTTGTATCAAAGATGATGTAGTTACGACCTCGTGACTATCATCATCTTCTTCTTTTATTTCCTCTTCCACCTTTTCTACTTTATTCACCTTGTCGGCTCCGGCAGCAGTAGGTCGGGTTTTCCAGGTAAGGCGCGTTGTCATAACAGAAGGTTTAGTACTGGAAGGTTTCATGAAGCTGTCCATCCAGGAGTCGTCAGCATCGTCAACATTCTTCAAATTCGTAGCCGCCGAAGATTGAAGTACAGGAGATTGGGATGCGGAAGACATCTGTACCGGCTGATTCGGAACGTTCAGCAGGAAAGCATACGTATTCTTCGTATCCTTCAAGGCACTCGAAGTTTTGAAGAAAGTAACTAGATTCATGATTACCAGAAAGACAGCCGCAAGGGGCGCAAGAGCTATGATAATCGCCAGTCGGATCAGCAAAGCTATAAACGGATAAAAAAGAGTATCAATGATATCATTGCTAGCTACCCGCATTCCTCCAGAAGACTTTGTAGACTTAAAAGCAGATGGAATGCCGCCAATACCCGCATATATCCACGCGTTCATGGCATCACCGGTAGATTGCCAGATAGCGAATCCCAATATCATGAAAGCCAATACAAAGATGCACTTTATCAGCGCCCATACTTTCCGCCTACCCAAAGTAGACATTTCATCTTCCGCGGCTTTCAAATTACAGTCGTGGCACAAAGGTTTGCCGTCATAAGAGTAAATAGAACCATTCAGACAGTTCTGACATAATCCCACTCCACAAGATCCGCAGGTGGCAACAGCATAGTCATTCAAATGTTTGTAGCAATTCATAGCAGTGTCTTTCTTTGTGTACAAAGATATACAAAGAAAGACACTTAGCCTAATGCAACGTCAGTTTTGTTTTTCCACTTCGTATATTTCCTTTACTTCGCTTGCACTCAACACTCGTGTATCATAAACCCGAAGATTATCAATACTCATGGAAAGAGCATTCAGTGTTGTAGTCGAGTTTCGTTTCATCGTACCGCCAAGTTGGAATTTAACACCATACCCGTAATCAGCCTGACTGGAATTTCCCTGACTAAAAGGATTACAATATTCCGTAGCCACGCCTACATATTCACCATCAATATAGAGTTTACTTGTAATGGTAGCATCGGAAGTTTTAGGATAATCCGAAGTCAAAGTAATCATGTGCCAATCATTATCCAACGCAGAATGTTCAAAAGGAGTAGATTTATCATAAGACGGATATCCATTAAAGTACTTAGTCACAGTGAACTTCAATTTACCATCCACCATTGAAAGGCAGAAATTATTTTCATTAGTACTCTTGACCGAATGGAAAATATGCCCGTCCGAGAGCCCCTTGGCCCAAAAAGATATAGAGAACTTATATTTGTCAATCAACCCTTCGGGAATGCTGATATAACTTTCATTCGCACGACTGAAACTGATAGCCTGACTGCCGTCCTTACTATTTGAAATATAAGTGGGAGCATTCAGAGCCGAAGCCGTTAAAGTCGTTTCTGTCACACTCTTGGTATTTCCTTCAAAAGTATAATATACATACAGCCCATTACTTACTACCTTGGACGCATCTTTCTTCTCCACAACCATAGTCAATGGAATTTCTTTATTACCAAGGTCAGTCTGCACCACTATGTTGCAACTATAATTTCCTGCAGCCAACCCTTTGCGGTCTATTCTGACTTCCACGTTGTCTGTCGCAGAAGCAGCCACTGTACCCGAGTTCTTACTGAAAGAAATCCAAGCTACATTTTCTTTTGTGGATAACTGATAAAAAGTCGTCCCATAATAAGAGCTGACAGAGAATGAAGCCTTATCATTGACTCCAACCGTCAGCGATTGCGGATTCACATCAAAACTGCGCTGAGGTTTCTCTTCAGCACTGATAGTTATTTCCTCAGACAGGCCGGCAACATTTACTTTGATCGTAGTTCCCATTTGCCCTTTCACTTTGGAACGATCCAAAGTCACTGTCACGGTAGCAGACTTGCCCATACCCAAAGCTCCTTCTGCCGGAGATACTGTTATCCAATCTGCATTAATTCCGGAAATATTCCAATCCAGCGTCCCTGTATTACCTATATTCTTAATTGCAAATGTCGAAGAATTCAGATCCTGTCCGAAATCTATTGCCCTTGGACTGACATCCAGTTTCTTATCCGACTCTTTCACTTTCATCGTAACAGGTATTTCCAAATCCTGCAAGTCCGAACGTACAATCAAAGTGCAATTATAATCCCCGGCCTGTAGTCCTTCTCTTGAAACAGACAATTCCACCGTTTCCTTCATCGCAGGGTTAGCGGCATCATATTGCGGAATCGTACCATTCGTTTTCGATAGTTTCAGCCAATCGGTATCGTTTTCCTTTATTATCAGCATGTAAGATGTACTGCCATAATAGGAACGTAAAGTCAGCGTAGACTTTTCCTGTTCTCCCAAAGCCAGTGTCGCCGGATCAGCTTCTATACGACGTTCCAACTTCTCATCCGCCGATATTTCAAGCGGTAACGACTCTCCATCCGCATTAATCAAAATAGAAGTCTTCACATGATCCTTTATCTTACTCCTGTTTAGCGTAACCTTTACGGCACTGGACTTTCCTTGCTCCGTCCCCCCCTTCATGGGAGTAATGGAAGTGATCCAATCTACATCCAGTCCTGTAATATTCCAACTTACACCTCCACTGTTACCGATATTCTTCACATCGAATGTCAAGACTGACTCATCCGTACCAAAATCCAGTTTTGAAGGGATGATTTCGATTTTCGATGTTTTCCTTTCCACTTCTACCGTAATCTTCAATGACACGGATTCCTTATCGGCATTTATAATAATTGTCAGTTCTTTATTCTCTGCCAGTTTCTCACGCAACAAGGAGACTTGTACGGCACAACTTTTACCGGCTTCCAACGCTCCGCTTGCAGGATTTACTTCCAGCCAATCCACTTTATCCAAACCGGATATATTCCAGTTGAATTTTGCAGTACCTTTATTGAATATATCAAAAGAAAGAGACGTATTGGTCTTGCCAAAATTCAGTGTGGATACCCCTAACTCTATTTTTGCATCTTTCTTCACAGGGGTCAACGTAATATCTCCCATCGCATTTTTGCCGGTAACGACACTGACACTTTTGGTATTAGTGACATAATCTGCCTTTCTTGCTTCAACCTGATACTGTCCCGGTTCCAAATTCAGGAATTCATAAGTTCCATCATCACCGGTCGTCCGTGAAATACCTCCGGGAGTCAACGTCACAGTTGCTCCATGCAGAACTTCACCACTCTGCGTATCCGTCACTTTACCATATATAGAGCCTGTCAAGTCTTCCTCATCTTTTGCACAGGATATCACAAAAAGTAACACTAATAAATACAGGCATTTATTCTTAAAAACTTTCATAATTCACTTAGATTTATTGGTTTAAAAATGAAAAGTCAATGCTAACCCATTGCATTCGGTACCCATCACCGGAGTCATCGACAGATACTTCTGTCCCGATTGTACGCATCCCCGCTTCGCACCGTTAGCAATGGCAGCATCCACCAAATTATAGATATAAAGGGCAACCGCCGCACCAATACATACGTTGCGGCCTGTCTCCCAATTGTCCGCCTTGGAATTGTAGGTCTTCGCATGCGCAGGTTGTTCCCTCATCTTTTTTACATAAGAAGCACGGGTATTCTCGCAAAGCACGATAGCTGCCGCCAAAGCCGCTTCACCTCCCAGAATGGAAAGTCCTTTTGCCGTACTGCCTTTATACAACTGTCCCACACCGGGAATTAAAGAATACGCCAGTCCACGAATCCCATACTTCTTTGTGAAAGTGACTTCTTGAAAACGTACCTTATCCGCATTATTAGCCACTTCAAACAATACCCAGCAATTGTATATGCCACTTTTGTCTTTTTCCCAATAAATATCAATCTGCGTAAAGGCTGTTTTAAAATTATCAAAATCAAGGTTATACGTATAGTTATGCTCGATATTTTCCGTATAAACATGATCCCGACTTTCCGCCTTTATTTTCTCAATAGCTGTTCCCTTCACAGACACTCCATGCATACTTGCCAAATCTCCAACCAGAGTCAACACTGCGCTTTCGCAAGCATCAGACAGAGTTCTGCCCTCTCCATGGGCAACCTTGAAGTAATAGCTGTTATCATGATTTTTAGGAAAAACTCCATTCTTCCAACGCGGCGCAATTTTATCCGACTTATCAGGTCGGGTAGCTTGCACACCTATGCCGCATAAACAGAGCAACAGGAATATGAATATAGTTTTCATGTTATTACTCTGTTATTTGTGTTATCTTGTCATTGATGAAATCTGAAATTTGTGTTGCATACTCCTGTCTGAGTTTAGATTCCTCCAAAGCAGCATTCAAAGCTTTTTTTCTGGCATCTAAAGCCTTATCTTCATTTACCAAGAAAATGATCTGATATTCTTTAGCCCCATTCATATCTTTATATACACTATAACTTTCCGTTAAAGTTCCTTTGTTTATTAAAGTACCGAGTGCTCTTTCATAGGCACCGTAAAAACGGTCCAGCTCACCGGTTTCCGAATCCGCCGTAGCAACGTCGGAAGTGGTACGCCCTTTGATATAGGAACTCGCTAAATTTGCATACGTCACAATCGCATTGTTATAGGCTGCCTGACGACAGACATTGGTACGCATACACCCCTGATGATGTACCCACCAATTGCGTATAATTGCCATTCTGCAATTTGTCATAATGTTGTAGCAAAATAACCTCAAAGGATCTCGAAGTCGCATCCAGTTTCCAACCGTCTTTTTTGTACTCTTTCAACTTAGTTTTGTACTCTTTTTTTAGTTCTTTCTCTAATTGCTTATTTTGTGCTCTTCCACTCTGAGGCATTACACACAACAATACAATTGTCCAAACTACCACCCAAGGTTTCATTGTAAGTTTCATAATTTTTTTTAATTTTAAAGCAGCAACATTGTCACTGTTTCATGTTTGTTACTTAATTTATCAATCTCTCTTAAACAAAAAAAAATCTATTCGCGTTATGTAATCAAATGGGCAGAGACGAACCAACTGCATTCTATTGGATTTAACTGGTACTGGTATGAGTGTTTTTGTTTCTTTGCAAAGATAAGCACGGATTAACATTGATTATATCCACTATATTTGCTACATTTGCCCGATAAAATAAGAGTATTCCCCTAATTTTTACGACCATGGAGACTGACTTGAAGAAAATAGTAGGACAACGGCTGCAATTACTCCGTTTGGAAAAGGATCTGACACAAGAGCAAATGGGTGAAAAGCTCAATCTGTCGACAAGTGCATATTGTAAAATAGAGTATGGAGAAACAGATCTAACCTTGACACGGTTAAATAAAATTGCAGATGCCTTAGGAATGCCTTCTGAAGAACTGTTCAACAAACTCAACGGTGATACCAATTACAACCAATGCCAACATTTTATTGGAACTTCGCACCAAAGTAGAACCATCAACGTAGGCATACATGATAACAGCGAACTTCTCGAATTAATCAAAGCAAACAGTAAGATAATTGATATGTTGTGCAAGCGAATTGATATGTTAGAAAATAAGCTCCAGTAACATCTTGCATTTAATCTCATTTACTTTCATCTTTCATTACCTCCCTATTTATCGACTCTACAGCTGAAACTACTGGCTGAAAGACAGAAAATGCTTTCATCACAGAATACACGGAAAAGAAAAAAGGTCTGTGTTAACTGTGGCATCTGCGAATGAAAAATTAATCGCATGCCCGAACGAAATCTTATGATTGAAACTTTTCTCTATGGATGATGAAAGCCATCTATCAACACTTGAAAAGTAATGAATTAATTAAATAAAAAAGGATTGAATATGGACTATTTGGAATACAAAGGGTATAAAGGCTCAGTTGAATACAGTAAAGCTGATAACTGCCTTTTTGGAAAGGTACTTGGAATGAGTAAAGATTTGATTCTTTATGAAGGTAATACCATTGATGAACTCCGAGCCGATTTTGAAGCTGGAATAGAGAACTATCTTGAAGGCTGTTTAGCTGATGGAGTGGAACCACGCAAACCGTATAGTGGTACACTAAATATTCGTATTTCTCTGGATGTTCACGGAAGAATAGCTGCTCTTGCACAAGAAGCCGGGACTACGATTAATGGTTATATCAAACAAGCCTTAGAAAATCAACTGAAGATGGCCCATTAAAATGACCTCTATCCCCTTACATGAAGCGGTCAATAAGTAACATTACAAGTGACCCACTGGAGTTGTACGCTCAATCAACTGGAGTCATTCAATCGAACAACTTCAGTCATTCGTTCGACCGACTCCAGTCGGCCACCTATAAACAGGTATGTAAAGGTTGCAAAGAACAGAAGATTTACCTGCAGGAAGTACATCTCAGAGTGGTAAGAAAACAATACAGCACAGCGATGACTGAAAGCTGAAAAATAGTCCTTCAGGAGATATTTTCAGCCGAAAGACCGATGAACAAGGGAGATGGCGGAAACAGAAAGAACTGAAACCGTTCAAGAGCACTGAAAGAACCGACAACTCAAATGGAATAATCTTAATGGAAAGATTTTTAATACAACTGCCTATATTCTGTTCTTTCTGCCTAAAAGTTTCGCAAATAATATGTATGTTTGCGCCAAATAGGTCAATGAACATGAAAATACACAGAAATCTAATGCTTGTATGCCTGCTCCTCATGGCATCAATCTCTTATGCTCAATCCGAAACCATCGTTGTAGGAAAAAAAGCGGACGGAACGGACTTAAAAGCACAGTGCTACACTTTTCCGCAGCGAGTGGAAACTTTCTCCATGAGTGATAAAGGCGATTACCTCTGCGTCAGTTTCAGGGAAACCACTAAAAGCGGCAAGTATCTGAAGAATAAAGGAGAAATAGGTTTCTATGACACAAAGAGCAGTCAGCTCCTATGGAAACAGCCGATTGACTTCAGCAAATCACGGATAACTTGTCTTTCGGAAGGGGTCTTGATAACTGAAATCGGCAGCAAGATATCATTGCTCAGTAGAGAAACAGGAGCGAAGAGATGGGAAGCCAGTTTATTTCCGGTATATGTGGACGATTCATTGGGATTGGTCTTAGGTTATAACTCCCCTACCTCCAACAAACTCCGCGCTGTCAACTTGAAATTCGGTAACGATCTGTGGGAAAACAAAATACCTCATCAATACGGTTGGAACGAAGTTCTTGATCTGGAACAAAATAAACGCCTGATTGTAGCGGATGCGTTGCATAAGCTGGATTTCATGACCGGAGAGTTACTGACCTATCCGGGAAAACCGGGAGCTCATGATACAAAAGCGGCATTATTGCAAGGATTAGCCGCTGTAGCAGTCGGAGTAGCCGGTGGCGTAGCAACCGGTGGTGCCTATTATTACAGCTATGTTCCCATTGCCAATAATACAATCACGGGGTTGACTTCCAATATACTGTCTCAGGATTCACTTTATTACTGGGCAGACCGTCAACACATCTCCTGTATGGACACGGCTTTCAACGTAGTGTGGCAAACAGAGTTTCCTGATGTGAAAGCTTCCCGCTCTCAACTTTTCGTGCAAGATGATAAGTTATTCATGCTGAATTACGGCTACGGATTACGCGAAGGAGCAAGCCGCAAGAAATATGGGCGCCCATTTATAGCCTGTTATAACTTGCTAAACGGAGAAGAAATCTTCTTCAACCAACTAAGCGTAAAGAAAGATATGATTGAAGATGCCCTGCGAACTGATGACGCACTCTACATGCTGTTTGATGACGGAATGGCCTATCAGGAACTGACGGATTCCATCGTAAATATTGTACCTTGGGATACCAAGCAATACGAAAAGCTGGAAGGGATACTACCAGGCACATTCTATGCGGCCAACAAAGATACAACAGCTTTCCAGTCGCTCGCCTACAATGGAGAACATTGCCTGGTATATAACGATCAGGGAGTCATCTATGAAGTAGACAAGGACCTGAATATCAGCAAGACCTACGAACGGGAGCGGATTTACAGTCCCAGTATCCAACTAAAAGATTATTTATGTATCGGCAATCGGGGAGACTATTGGTTCATTCACGAAATGGGAATGCCTGTAGCCCATCTTCAAACAGATTTCAAGAAGGGACAGGTGATTGATAATAAGCTGTTGCTACTCAATTATAAGAACCAATTCCTGTTTATCGATCTGGATGAAGCGATAGAATAATCACTTGAAATCAAGTGCTAACTGCCCGTCACCCAATAGATTGAATGTCATGCGGTGATAAGGCGTAGTTCCACGTTCGGAGATGGCCGCACGATGTTTCTTCGTGGGGTATCCTTTGTTATGGTCCCAATCATAATATGGAAATTCTTCGTGAAGGCGGTTCATATAATCATCACGATAGGTTTTGGCAAGCACAGAAGCTGCTGCAATGGAAAGGTATTTGCCGTCGCCTTTAATCACCGTGGTATGCGGAAGATCCTGATATTTCTTGAAGCGGTTGCCATCTATAAGCAGATGCTGCGGACGCATCTTTAATTGATCTACGGCACGATGCATGGCAAGGAAAGAAGCGTTCAGGATGTTAATCTTATCAATCTCTTCGGGAGATACAATGCCAACCGCCCATGCCAGTGCTTCTTTCTCAATCACTTCACGCAAAGCATAGCGCTGATGTTCCGTCAACTGTTTGGAATCATTCAGTAGTTCGTTCTTGAAATCTTTGGGAAGAATCACGGCAGCAGCATATACAGCTCCTGCCAGGCAACCACGTCCGGCCTCATCGCAACCGGCTTCAATCAGATCTTTATTCAAATAAGGCAATAGCATACAGCATTAATTTAGAGGCACAAAGATAAATCTTTTTGAAAGCAAACCTGACTTTTAAAGGAAAATAATTACATTTGCAGAAACAACAAATATACTATGAAGCAAGTACTGTATCTAATATTTGCAGTTTCCCTATTAACCACGATCCCCTTACAGGCTCAAGACAACAAACAAGCCCAGACCTTATTAGAACAAGCTCAAAAAGCCCTGTTCAGCAATCCCAAGCAGGCATCATACTATGCAGCTCAGGCAGCTGCCTTATTTCCCGAAGACGAACCCAATGAAACCCGTGCACAAGCTATGATACTCTATTGCCAAGCAGAACAACTGCTGGGCAACTTCGATTTGAGTATCAAGAATTTATATGATACACAGAGATATATCAATCCCGCAAACAAACGGCAAACAGCTCAGCTTTATTCACTCATGGGACGTGTATATAGTAAGTTGGGCGATTATAACAAAGGGATAGAACTAAACGATAAGGCAACCTCTATTTTCAAGTCTTTAGGAGATTCAGCTTCAGTGGCCGGATGTTATAATGAGCGTGGAGTCATGCATTATCTGCTTGATGAATTTCTGGTAGCAGAAAGATTTCTTCAACGGGCCTTGACTATCAATCGTGCCCAAAGGAACTTAAAAGAGATTGCTACCAATCTGAACAATCTATGTCTATATCAAGGAGATACGGAAAAGAAATTGTCCTTCATTCAGGAAGCCATAGCCATCAACAAGAATCTGGATGCACAATGGTCATTGGGAGAGAATTACAACAATATGGGCAAGCAATATTACTTCGGCGAGCAATACTCCAAAGCTTTGGAAGCTCTGCAGAAAGCCTATGAATATGCCCATAATATCGGCGCCAAGGAATTGATTTGTGATTATTATGAATATTCGTCCTGGGTATATGCCGCCATAGGTGATTATGACCAGGCCTATAAACGGCTCAGTCAAATGTATGCCTTGAGCAAGGAGCTACAAAGTAGCAACAAGTTGCGCAACATTGAACAGGAAATCTCTTATAAAAGATATCAGGATCAGAAATATGCTACCGAAATGCAGGAGCAAACTTATAAGATAGAACTACTAAAGCGCAACCTATGGCTTTTGGGCAGTATACTTGTTCTTGGTTTAGCCTTCAGCATATTCTTATATAAATGGTATAAACGCAGAAAAGGTCTTCAACTTATAGAAGCCCGATATCAACTGGAACTGTCACAACGGGAAATATCCGAATTAAAACTGCACCAACAGGAATTGGAACTGCAAAATGTACAGAGTGCCTTAGACAACAGCCAACAAGAAGTAACCAGCTTTGCCGTATTTCTTAGAAGCCGTAACGAGTTGCTGGGCAAAATACGTGAGATGATTAAGGAAGGGTATAGAATGGATAATCAAGCACTGGTTCCCCACTTAAAGAAGGTAAATGCTTTTATCAGCCAATACCAAAGCGGAGATAAGACCAATAATACATTGCTGCTGAGTGTTGAGGAGAAAAATAAAGAGTTTATCGAAAAACTCGTAAAGCAACACCCCAACCTCACACAAGGCGAAAAATATCTCGCAACTTTATTACGGGTGAATCTCTCTACAAAAGAAATCTCAATGATTACTGGAAGCACTCCCAAAACCATCAACATGAACCGTTACCGGTTGCGCAAATCACTCAACTTATCCACAGAAGAAGACTTAACTACATATTTGCAAAGTGTTTAACCCCATCCTTACACACAATAGCATTTTGTAGATATAATCCCAGAATTATATCACTATTAATCAAGCAATTAAGAATCCCATTGTAGTACAAATATTTCCTCTAAAAAGCCCTTTTGTAGATTAATTATAGAACTCCCAGATTGTGAACTTTGATAAATAACATTCTTATTTGTGGTGTGAAACACATTTTATTAACCTTAAAAAACCACACACATGGGTAGAATTATTAAGAATTGTTCCATGAAGAGAGTAGTCAAGTTAGCCTTACTCTTTGCTTTCCTGATTCCACTAAGTTCTTTAGCACAGAACATTCAACTGACAGGTACAGTAACCGATACAACAGGTGAAACTGTTATCGGTGCAAGTGTACTTGAAAAAGGTACTACTAACGGAGTGATTACCAATATAGACGGTAACTTCTCACTAAACGTTTCCCCTAAGGCAATTATCGTTATTTCTTACGTAGGATACACTACTCAGGAAATTCCTCTTAACGGTGCAAAAAACATTAAGGTAGTATTGAGAGAAGATACTGAAATGTTGGAAGAAGTAGTAGTCATCGGTTATGGTACCATGAAGAAAAGTGATATGACAGGTGCCATTTCATCTGTTGACGTCGAAGAACTATCCAAACGTACCACCACTAACCCCGCCGAAGCGCTGCAAGGTAAAATCGCCGGTGTAAACATTATGAAAGCAGGTGGTAACGCCGGTGCCGGCGTACAAGTAAAAATTCGTGGCGTAAAGACTTTCGGAGATAACGAACCTCTTTATATCATCGATGGTTTCCCGGGTGATATAAATGCTGTTAACCCGCAGGATATTCAAGCTATGGAAGTACTGAAGGATGGTGCTGCCGCTGCCATATACGGTTCGGTTGCTGCCAATGGTGTAATCATCGTAACTACTAAAAATGGTAAGAAAGGCGAAACAAAAATAGATTTCAGTGCATACGTAAGTATGACAAATGTAGCGAAAAAACTCGACTTACTGAATGCAGAGCAATATAAGAAAGTACATACACAAATGTATGAGAACTGGAACGCTCATGTAATAAATCATAAGTCGCAATACGACCCGAAAGGTAACGGTGCATGGGAAAAACAGATATTGGAACTGGAACCTTACATGACCAAGAATACCGGCATCGACACTGACTGGCAGGATGCAATGATGCGTACCGGTCTTTCACAGAACTATATGTTCAGTGTAAGAGGTGGTAGCGAAAATGCCCAATATTCCGTTTCATACAATCACGCTGATGACAAAGGTATTTTCCTTGGCAATGATTACCGTCAGGATAATGCACGCCTAAAACTGCACATGAGCAAATATATCTTTGATATTGACGCCAACATGGCTTTCAAATTCACAGATAGCAAACAGCCCGAATATCAGCTGAAAGAAATGTATATGATTTCTCCGCTGGTACCTATCTACAATGAAAATGAAGAATATGGCTTCGGTCTGACAAACTTCGATAACCTGCCCAACAATCGTAATGTTATGGCCGACCAGCACTACGAGAAATCTACAGATAAGAAGTATCATACCACCGCCAACGTAGCTTTAACTGCCAACTTCACTAAATGGTTGAGTTTCAAAACAAGTTATGCTTACCGTGGAGAGCATCAACGCCAAACTTACCATACACCGGCTTACATTTCCGACGTAAAAGCCAAGCGAGACTATCCGTATCATAGCGAAACCACCGCTTACTGGGAAGAGCATGTATGGGAGAATGTACTGAGTTTCAACAAAGCATTCGGCAAACATTCTGTCAATGCCGTAGCCGGTACTTCAACCATGGCTCGCAAATATACATGGAATTCTGTAGGCGTAGAAGGTAAATCGACAACTTATAAGGTAGAGGACGGGCAATTGGTAATCGGTGAACAACCAGGAGGTTTCCTCGATCCGGGCTTCTCTACAATCGGCGCAGGTGCAGGTGGTACTTACGACGGTGACGGAACTAAATGGGATTACAGACGCGTATCCTTCTTCGGTCGCGTAAATTATAACTATAACGATCGTTATCTGATTCAGGCAACTGTACGTTCCGACGGTTCTTCCAAGTTTGGTGCTGACAACCGTTGGGGGGTCTTCCCATCAATAGCTGTGGGCTGGAGAATCTGTGAAGAAGAATTTTTCCCAAAAGGTATTGCGCTGAACAATTTGAAATTGCGTGCCAGCTGGGGACGTCTGGGTAACGAAAATGCCTTGGGATATTATGACTTCCTCGCTCTAATTTCTACTTATAACACCAAATACCAGGGATATGTAAAAGGTAACGGTGATAATGCATGGGCAGGAAGTATTGCCCGCGGGCTGGAGAATCGTTCGTTGAAATGGGAAACTACAGATACTAAGAATATTGGTCTTGACTTCGGTTTCTTCAACAACAAACTGACCGGTGCTATGAACTACTATTACAATCAAACCGAAGAACTCTTGATTACGAAAGCACTTCCACCTTCTGCCGGCTTGAACAACCCAATCCTGAATGTGGGTAAAATCCGCAACTCCGGTGTTGAAGTTGAGATAAACTGGGCTGACTCAAAAGGTGGTTTCGATTATAACATCGGTATGAATTTCAGTACAACCAAAAATAAAGTTGTAGAACTGGCAGACAAAGGACAGGTTCTTTACGGTGAAGGTTTGAAATATGGAACCGAACACTTCCCAACCCAGACGCGCGTTGGCAAACCTATCGGTGCATTCTATCTTTATAAGACCAACGGTTTGTTCCAAAGCAATGAAGAAGCCCGCCAATATGTAAATGCAGATGGAGACGAGTATCAGCCTTTCGCCGATGCCGGTGATATCCGCTTTGTAGATGTAAATGGCGACGGCTCTATTGACGACGACGATAAGGTCTATTGTGGATCGGGTATACCTACACTGGAAGTTAACCTGAATTTCTCTGCCGGCTATAAAGGCTTCGACCTTTCTGTTGTATTGGGTAGTGCATGGGGACACAAGATTTATAATGGTAACAAGTACTTCTATGAAGGAATGAACTCCGGTTCCAACTTCCTCACATCATCCTTGAATGCCTGGACACCTCAAAATACCAATACAAACATACCTCGCGCCATCTTCAACGACCCGAACGGTAACTTGAAGGAGTCTGACCGCTTCATTGAGAAAGGTGACTTTGTCCGCCTCCGTCAATTACAATTAGGTTATACCCTACCGAAAAAAATAATGCAAAAAGTATTCATCGAGAGATTGCGTTTTTATGTAAGTGGTGAAAACCTCTTCACAATCACCGGATACGACGGCATCGACCCCGAATTCTCACGTGTAAGTGTATTGAACACCGGTATTGATAAACTGATTTATCCGTTTACCCGTTCATTCACTTTGGGTGCCCAACTTACTTTCTAACTCATTTAACATTGTATAAACATGAAAAAAGTAATATATATAGCCAGCCTTTGTCTTGCATCGCTCTTTGTGAGCTCTTGTGATGATTATCTAACCTTGGAATCTCCCGACCAGTTGACTTCGGGAAGTTTCTGGCGTAACGAAAGTGATGCACAAGCCGGAATATCGGCTGCATATTCGCAATTAGAATACTACATTGACACCTGGGAATTTGCCGAAGTTAAATGGCCGGTGGAAGCTTACCGTGAAGACATTATCAATATGGGTAACGATGCACGTAACTATCCCAACTGGCTGGAACTCTACAATTTCACTTATACAAACGGTAACTCACAGTTCAGCAATTATTGGTGGAACAACTACAAAGGAGCCAGCTTTGCCAATCAGGTAATAGAGAAAGTGACAGAGATGGAAGAAGGAACTATCGACCCTACTGTCCGCACGCAAATTATAAACGAAGGTTATTTTCTTCGCGCTTACTATCACCTTAAATTGCTTTTGAATTGGAAAGAAATTATCATCCGTGACAAGTATATCACCAGTCAGGCAGAATTAAGCAAAGGACTTTCACCGCGTCCCGATGCCTGGGATTTTATTATAGAAGATTTAAAGCGAGCCACTGCTCTCCCTTCTTCTTATGACAACGACAACATCGGTCGAGCCACCAGTGGGGCAGCCAATGCCTATTTAGGTTTTGCCTATCTGACACGCGCTTACGAAGAATCTGACAAGAAGACAGAATATCTGAATGAGGCACTTACAGCACTAAACAATGTCAAAGGCTACGAACTGGTAAAGAAGTTTTCAAGTATGTTTGACGCCAGCAACAAAAACAGCAAAGAATCTATCTTTGAGTTGCAGACTTCCATGAGTAGTGCCAATGGTGCTAACTATCGCACTCAACTCCACCGTTGGATAGGTACATCCGAACTTTGGGGATGGGATGAGATTCTTCCGAGTAATGTATTGATGGAAGCGTACATGAAAGAAGGTGAGATTGCCACAACCGGACGCTATGACTCACGCTTGTATGAGAGTGTATTCTTCCAATGTGATTATTTCAATGATGGAAGCGGGCGTGTTTACGGGGGCGATTATGACAACTGGTTCTGTAGTTTCGATGATAAGAATAACCCTATTCCCGGTACAAGTTACAATCGGCCTTCCTTCCGCAAGTTTATGCCCACCGACTATGATGGCTTATACAATAATTATTGTGCCATTAACATTCCTTTGATGCGTTATGCCAATGTATTGTTAATGAAGGCGGAAGTATTGAACGAGCAAGGCCATCCCGAGCAAGCCATTCCGCTGATTAATGAAATCAGAAATGTACATGGAGACATGCCTGCCATGAAAGGGACTTCACAACAAGAGGTACGTGAGCAAATAGAACATGAACGTATGATTGAATTCCCGCTGGAAAACTGGCGCTGGTATGATTTACGCCGTTGGGGCAAATTAGCGTCAGCCTTGGCAGATGCAGGACGCGCCGGCTTTAATGTAGAGAAGAATTCGTTCTACCCTATTCCGTTGACTGAAATCAATTCGAACGACCAAATTAACAAATAAATTCTCTCTTCACTCAATATGACATCCTAACGAGACGGTATTTACCTACAGTATACCGCCTCGTTATATTCAAATGAATTATCTTTGCCCTCAAAAACGACATAGATATGTTTACAATTATCGGACTGATGCTCACAGGAATGCTGCTGGGCTACCTCTTACGGAAACGGAATTTAAGTAAAATACATAAGGTTATCACAGTACTGATCTGGGTGTTGCTCTTCATTCTCGGCATTGAAGTGGGAGGAAACGAGCAGATTATCAAAGGACTGCACACCATTGGCCTTGAAGCCGTCATACTCACCATAGGTGGAACTCTGGGAAGTGTGATTGCCGCTTGGGCACTGTGGAGGACCTTATACAAACGGAAAGGAGGACAAGCATGAAAGGAAGTCTTATCATAGTCAGCTTTTTTGTGCTGGGGACACTTTGCGGAGTCTTTCACCTGATACCTATCGACATCGTAGTAGATAGTAAAGTCAGCTTTTATGCACTTTGCGCACTGATGTTCAGTGTAGGGATAAGTGTAGGCAATGACCCACAAACGTTGAAAAATTTCCGTTCACTCAATCCACGGTTGATATTCCTGCCTATCATGACCATTCTGGGCACGTTGGCAGGTTCTGCCGCAGTCAGCCTGATACTGACACACCGTTCCCTGACAGATTGCCTGGCTGTAGGTTCGGGCTTCGGTTACTATTCACTCTCCAGTATCTTCATTACCGAATATAAAGGAGCTGAATTAGGGACAATTGCCCTGCTCGCCAACATCAGCCGTGAGATTCTGACCCTGCTGGCTGCACCATTACTGGTGCGCTGGTTCGGCAACCTCGCCCCTATCTCTGCCGGAGGGGCAACTACGATGGACACCACACTGCCCATCATTACACGAACGGCCGGACAACAGTTTGTAGTTGTCTCCATCTTCCACGGATTTGTAGTGGATTTCAGCGTTCCGTTCCTTGTGACACTGTTTTGTTCTATTTAATACTGTTTTGAAATGACAGCTTAGAAGCGAATTGGTACGCGGACGACACAGACGAAGCGGACAAACGCGGATTTTAATTTTCATTTCAGAACTTAAAGTAAATTATCATGAAAGCCAAAGTTTATACCTTACTCTTTTCCTCATTGCTTTGTGTTTCTGCCCTGGCTGATAACGAACCTTGGCAGAACCCACAAATCAACGAGATAAACAGAGAGCCGATGTATGCGCACTTCATCCCATTTACGAATGAAGCCAACGCTTTGAAACAACGCTCTCTCCCCGCCGATGTGCGTTTCGATGTGAATCCTGCGACAGAAAGACGATTTTCTCTGGATGGAACCTGGAAATTCCTGTTTTCAAAGAATAACGATCTTTGTCCAAAGGATTTCCATAAACCCGGATACAATACCCGGAAGTGGAGCAAAATACAAGTTCCTGGAAGTTGGGAACTGCAAGGATTCGATGCTCCTATCTATACGGATACCCGCTATCCATTTCCTGCCAATCCTCCGTATGTGCCTGCCGATTACAATCCGGTAGGAGCTTACATCCGTGAGTTTACCGTCCCGAATGGTTGGGAAGGTATGGATATCTTCCTTGACTTCGAAGGAGTGGAATCCGCTTATTATGTATGGGTGAACGGTGAGCTTGCCGGATATGCGGAAGACAGTCGTCTGCCGTCTCACTTCAACGTCACCAAGCTGTTGAAAAAAGGCAGTAATAAACTTGCCGTGAAAGTATTCCGTTACAGCGACGGCTCCTATCTTGAAGGGCAGGACTACTGGAAATACAGTGGCATTGAACGGGATGTATATCTCTATGCCCGTCCGCAAAGCCGTGTCCGTGACTTCTGGATGACTGCCGAGTTAGTCAATGATTACAAAGATGGGGAACTAGACCTCGATATATTACTTCATCAGCCGAAAGTCGGAGAAAGCGTCGAAGTTAAGGTATTGGATGAAGGCAGGGAGATTTACAACCGGAAGAAGTCCATCACTTCCACCACCGATACTCTATTCAGCCAACAGGAGATTTTCCCGAATATACGTGCATGGAATGCTGAAACGCCAAATACTTACACATTAGTAGTCAGCACCTTCGACGCCCAGGGAAAACCACTGGAATCTTTCACTCACCTTTTTGGTTTCCGCACGGTAGAGATGCGCAACGGAATGCAGATGATCAACGGGAAAGCAGTACTGTTTAAAGGAGTAAACCGTCACGAGCACGATCCGCACAAAGGACGCACTATCAGCGTTGCTTCCATGATACATGATATTCAGTTGATGAAACAGTTTAATCTGAACGGTGTACGCAACTGCCACTATCCGAACTACTCTGCCTGGTACGAGCTTTGCACCGAATTCGGTCTGTACATGGTGGATGAAGCCAACATCGAAAGTCATGGCATGATGGATCATAAGGATGGTACGCTGGCTAATTATCCGGACTGGGAACGCCCCTTCATGGAGCGCATGAGCCGCATGATTGCACGCGACCGTAACTACTCAGCCATCGTCACCTGGTCCATGGGTAATGAATCCGGATATGGCAAACATTTTGAAACGCTGTACGATTATACTAAGAAAATAGACCCTACCCGTCCGGTACAATACGAAGGAGGCGGCTACGATGCAAAAAGCGACATTTACTGTCCGATGTATGCACGTATCTGGTCACTGCGCCGCCACATCAATCAGCGTGACAAACGCCCCTTGATTATGTGTGAGTACGCCCATGCAATGGGTAACAGCGTAGGAAACTTCCAGGATTACTGGGATTTGATTTATAAGTATGACCAGCTACAAGGGGGATTTATCTGGGATTGGGTAGACCAGACATTCGCCATCAAAGATAAAAACAACCGTGATATCTGGGCATTCGGAGGTGACATGGGCTTTGTAGGCATCGTCAACGACTCTAACTTCTGTGCCAACGGACTGGTAGCTGCCGACCGTTCTCTCCATCCGCACATCTATGAGGTAAAGAAAGTATTGCAATACATTCACTTCGAACCGGTAGCTTTTACTCCGAACAAGATAAAAGTCAGCAATCGGCATGATTTCATCGGTTTGGAAGGATATACCCTGCGTTGGGCAGTAGAGTGCGACGGAAAAGCGGTACAAGGAGGTGAAATGAACTTCCCCGTAATCACTCCGGGAAGCTCTGCCAATATAGAATTACCCTTGAAAACATTGCCTGCCGACGGTAAAGAATACTTCCTGACTCTGCGCGCATTCACCAAGCATGAAGCTCCGCTGATACCGAAAGGACATGAAGTGGCCATTGAGCAATGGATACTCCCCACGACTCAAATCGCCGGAAAGGTTCAGCCCGCCAACAGTACGTTGGCAACAGACCGGAATAATGAAGCGATCACACTGAAAGGAAATAACTTCCAGATAGCCTTCTCTACCCAAAACGGTGAGATGACAGAACTGATCTACCATGGAAAGAATCTGATTAAAGAGGGATTACAACCCAACTTCTGGCGTCCGTTGACGGACAACGATATTCCTAATGGACATCTCAATCGCTGCGCCACCTGGAAGACTGCCGGAAAGGATGCTAAACTGGAGAATCTGGAAGTTACGGAGAAACAGCAGATTGTCATTGTAACGGTTACTTATAAGATGGAGGCGCAAGGCTCTACATTGCAAACAATCTATGATATTCATCCTGACGGTGCCGTCCGGGTGAGCATGCACTTCACCCCGGGCAAACAGGCGCTGAATGAAATGCCTCGTCTGGGTATGCGTATGATACTTTCGGCAGAATATGAAATGATGTCCTGGCTGGGACGCGGTCCGCAGGAAAACTATGCAGACCGAAAGACAGGAGCATTAGTAGGCCTGTATAATGCTACGGTTTGGGAACAATTCCATCCGTATGTACGTGCTCAGGAAACGGCCAATCACTGTGATGTGCGTTGGGTTGCCCTGCGCAATGTTGCCGGAGAAGGTTTGCTGATAACCGGAGAAGAGCCTCTGAGCGTAAGTGCCTGGAACTTCCCGATGGAGGACATTGAATATCGTCCCTCGCAGGTAGAACGCCGTCATGGAGGAAGTATCCTGAAAAAGGATATAATTTGGCTAAACATCGATCATCAGCAGATGGGTGTGGGTGGTGACAATACCTGGGGAGCACAGGTACATCCCGAATACACTATCACGCCACACGAGTGGAAATACAGTTTTACACTGCAACCGCTCGGAGCAAAGGATGATGCAGCGGAACAGGCTCATCAATGTTGGTTCTGAGAGATAAATGATAATTTATCATCTAAAAAGAAATCATTAATTATAAATTAGATCATGCGACATAAGTTTATACACATTATTTGTATTACTCTGCTGGTTACAGGCATCACCGCCTGCACTCCCGGCAACAAAAACACTGCGGAGAAGCGGTATACATTCAATAATATACTGGATATTGCCTACACTCCCGATACCTTGCACCGCTGCTACGGCTGGTTCACAGATGCCGGCTCGTGGATGGGCTTCACTCTTCCCGAGAAAGAGAACTGGGTAAACGGTTTCTGCGGTCCGTTCAGCCTGGATATGTTCCGCCGCCAGTGGATGGCTCAATCCGCTGTTACGGTAGGTTTTAGTCAGAAAGTCTCGGATACCTTTCTGCCTGACTCCACCTGTTACTATCCCGGAGAACTGTATATGTCCGCCCATTCCGGCAACGGAACTATCACCCAGCGGCTTAACTTCGTAAATGCCTCCACCGCATTGCTTCGTATAGAAGCCGACAAAGCGGAAGAACTGATGCTGACTGGCAGCCAATGGGGGAAGAATATAACCGTAAGCGTAGAGCAGAACTCTGTAATAGCCCGCCATCCCAGTGGAGAAAGCGTAACTGTAACGTTCCCTCCCGATGTGAAACTTACCGGAACGGATAACAATTACACCGCCCTTATCCACACCTCTAAGTATCCCGTAAATGTAGCCATTTCCTTCTTCACCTCCGAAAAGGAAATGACAGTCGGATTACAGAACCTCCCCAACCTGCTCAATAATCCCGAGAAAGCATTGCAAGCCAATGCCGAACGTTGGGAAGAATACCTGACGAAGATACTGCGTACCGACATGAAATCCGAATACGACCGCATCGCCGTGAAAGCCGTAACCACTCTTATCTCCAACTGGCGCACCCACCGTGGCGGTCTGTTGCACGAGGGTATTGTCCCAAGCCATGCAGTTGGCTACTTTGTAGGTTTCTGGGCATGGGATACCTGGCGTTTCAGTGCGGGGACTGCTAAGTTCGATCCTGAACTGGCAAAGAATAACATCCGCGCCATGTTCGATTATCAGCAACCGGACGGCATGGTAATCGACTGTATCTACACTGATCCATCCGAAAACAATGCCCGTGACAGCAAACCGCCTTTGGTATGCTGGGCTGTAGATGAAATCTTTACGCATACTGGCGACACGGCTTTCGTTGCCGAAATGTATCCGCAACTGCTTTCTTATTATAAGTGGTGGTATCAGAAACGCGACCATAATCATAATGGTATGTGCGAATACGGTGCCACTGACGGTACTCTGGAAGCAGCCGCTTGGGAAAGCGGAATGGACAATGCCATTCGTTTTGACGACGCCATGATGCTGAAGAACGACGGAGGCGAGGATGCCTGGAGTATGGACCAGGAAAGTGTAGACCTGAATGCCTACCTGGCACTGGAATGTAAGTTACTAAAGAAATTTTCCGGATTACTGAATGTCTCATTCGATGCTCCCGACTATAGTAATAAAGTAGCCGATTATTTCTTTGATCCCAAACTCAACTTCTTCTTTGACCGCCGCCTGAAAGACGGCTCATTTATTGAAGAACCGGGATGCGAAGCCTATACTCCGTTGTGGACACAGATTGCCACGCAAGAGCAGGTAGATAAGATGTTACCCATGCTTCAGGATACAGCAAAGTTCTCAACGTATATTCCTTTCCCCACCATTGCCGCAGATAATCCCAAGTATAACCCACGCGGCTACTGGCGTGGTCCTATCTGGCTAGATCAAACTTACTTTGCCATTCGCGGACTCCGCAACTATGGTTATCATAAGCTTGCCGATGAATATACATTGCAGGTATTCGACCGCCTCAACGGACTGAAAGAAGGAGCACCCATCCATGAGAACTACGGCACGCACACCGGAGAGCGATTGAAAGCGCCACACTTTAGCTGGAGTTCATCCCATCTATTGATGATGTACGATGATTACGGGAAGTAATTCCCATTCCCTCTAATAAAAAAAGGTGTGTCATAATGAACTGCACCCCAAAAGTTGGACAGGTTAAACATTATCCCGTAATAGAAAGAGTTCGGTATTGTACCGGGCTCTTTCCATTTAACCGGGCTTTGATTCTTTTATTATTATAATATTCAATATAGCTATCTAAAGCCTTTATAAAGGTTTCGGTCGATTCAAATTGCTCGGCATATAGAAGTTCAGACTTCATAATACCGAAAAAAAAGTTCTCCACCATGGCGTCGTCAAGGCAGTTGCCTTTGCGAGACATACTTTGTACTATATGGTGTGTTTCCAAACGCTTACGGTAGCCGTAATGTTGGTATTGCCATCCTTGATCAGAATGCAGTATAAGGCCGTCAAGATTGTCGAACTTTGCAAACGCTTTATCCAACATATCGTATATCTGTTCCAGATTTGGGTTCCGGGAGATATTGTATGATATTATCTCGCCGTTGAACATATCCAATATCGGCGAGAGATAAAGTTTGACGGAACCGATATTTATCTGTGTTACATCTGTCGCCCATTTGCGGTTTGGAGCTTCTGCCGTAAAATCCCTGTCTATTATGTTTGGGGCAATCTTACCGACCTCACCTTTGTATGACCGGTAGCGCACCTGGCGTATTTTGCTTTTAAGCCCCAAGTCACCCATAAGCTTTTGAATGGTCTTGTGGTTTAACATAAAACCACGATTATGCATCTCCGCTGTCACACGGCGATAGCCATAGCGTCCCTTATGCTCATGAAAAATCAGTTTAATCGATTCCTTTTCATTGGCATATCTGTCAGCGGCTTTAAGGCGATTCAGATGGTAATAGAACACAGAACGAGCCATCTTTCTTAACTCCAATAGCAAGTCAAGAGGATAATCCGACCTTAGTTCGTCGATGGTCCGTGCCCATTCAGAAGTGCTTGGGCTTTCTTTGCCTCGACTAAGGCCTTCGCTTTTTTAGCAGCGCGTTCTCGGCCTTCAGGCGGAGATTTTCAGCCTGAAGCCTCTCAAGTTCCGTTTGCGGTTCTTTCTTCTTTGGGCGTCCCATAGGATATTTCGGTGGTCTTCCTCGGCGTTTGGACGGCTCAAGAGCCCCATAACCATACTTGCGTACTACGCTGACCCAGCGTTGTAGTGCCGTCTTGCCAATTCTGTATTCTACTCTTACATGGGCCAAAGGTACGCCTTTTTCTAATATTAAACGTACTACTTCTTCCTTTAATTTAACCGTAGGACGGCAATGGGATTGTTGTTCCAGTCCGGAACGGCCATAGTGGTCCCACATTCTCACCCATGCCAATATCTCAGTCTCACTGATATGATACTCTTTCGACAAGTGCGCTATTGCTTCTCCTTGTTTTACTCGGCTAACGATGATGAGCCTTTGTTCATAACTGTACTTCATAAAAAACACCCCTAAAGTTTTATGTCTAACTTTTGGGGTGCAGTTCATAATGCAGTACTATCTCAATTCTCCTCCTCCCGGGAGGAGGGGAGCTTAAGTTACTTTCCAGTTTTGACACACCTTCTTCTATTAGAGAGAATAACAAACAGGCTTCTTAGAAGAGGCTCCACGCAACCGTCAGTCCGGCCATCACGATAGCTACCATACTCATCAGCTTGATAAGTATATTCAAACTCGGACCGGAAGTATCTTTGAACGGGTCACCTACCGTATCGCCTACCACAGTAGCTTTATGTACTTCGCTACCCTTACCACCAAAGTTACCTTCTTCCACATATTTCTTTGCATTATCCCATGCACCGCCGGCATTCGCCATAAAGATGGCAAGAACGAAGCCGCTGCTCAATCCACCGATCAGCAAGCCCAGCACACCGGGAACACCAAAGATAAGTCCCGTAGCAATCGGAGCTAAAATGGCTATCAGCGAAGGAACTACCATTTCACGTTGCGCCCCCTTTGTGGAGATAGCTACACAACGTTCGTAATCCGGTTCTGTCTCACCGGTAAGTATGCCCTTGATTTCACGGAACTGGCGGCGTACCTCATCCACCATGTGATCGGCAGCACGGCCAACAGCGTTCATTGTCAATCCGCAGAAAAGGAATGCCATCATACTACCCAGGAACATACCCGAAAGAACCTTCGGGTTCATCAATGTCACATCATAATGATGCATGAAGTCGAAGAAAGTGGCATCCTGAAGGGCCACGGAGTTACCATGAGGAAGCGTTAAATCAGTAGTTCCCAAACGAGTCAGCCCGATACGGATTTCTTCAATATAAGAAGCAAGCAGGGCAAGTCCCGTAAGTGCAGCCGAACCAATGGCAAAACCCTTTCCGGTAGCAGCAGTAGTATTACCCAAAGAGTCGAGAGCATCCGTACGTTTACGTACTTCCGCACCCAGACCGGACATTTCAGCATTTCCGCCCGCATTATCAGCAATAGGACCATAAGCATCCGTAGCAAGCGTAATGCCCAGGGTGGAAAGCATACCTACGGCAGCAATACCGATACCGTAAAGTCCCATACCTACATTATTGAAATCGAACCCTGATGCAAACAGGTAGGAAGCAATAATACCGACTACCACAGCAATCACAGGAATCGCAGTAGACAGCATACCCAAACCGATACCGGAGATAATCACCGTTGCCGGGCCAGTCTTTCCGCTTTCGCTCAACTTCTGAGTAGGACGATAGGATTGTGAGGTATAATATTCCGTAGAACGTCCGATGATGATGCCGACTACCAGACCGACTATAACGGCACAAGATATCCACATCCAGTTATCAAGTTTCAATAACCAAAGAATAAAGAAAGTAGCCACAACAATCAGCACTGAACTCAGGTTCGTACCGAAAGCCAACGAAGCGAGCAGGTCTTTCATCTTCGCATTCTCCTTGGTACGTACTGCGAATATACCGATAATAGAAAGAAGAATACCTACGGCCGCAATCAGCATTGGAGCTATAACAGCTTTGAACTGCATGGCCGTATCTCCCGTATGAATAAAGGCAGCAGCACCCAGAGCGGCAGTTGCCAAGATAGAGCCACAATAACTTTCATAGAGGTCTGCACCCATACCGGCTACATCGCCTACGTTGTCACCTACATTATCGGCAATCGTTGCAGGGTTACGCGGGTCATCTTCGGGAATACCGGCCTCAACCTTACCTACCAGGTCGGCGCCTACATCGGCAGCTTTCGTATAAATACCTCCACCTACACGGGCAAAGAGTGCTTGTGTGGAAGCACCCATTCCGAAAGTAAGCATGGTGGTAGTGATAATGCAGAGTTTATGAGTCGGAGTCAAAACATCTTCCGGTATAACCGCATTCAATAACAGATACCAGAAAGAAATATCGAGCAAGCCCAAACCCACTACGACCAGTCCCATTACCGCACCGCTACGGAAAGCAACACGCAATCCCGCATTCAGTGAGCTACGGGCAGCATTTGCTGTGCGTGCCGAAGCATACGTTGCCGTCTTCATACCGAGGAATCCGGAGAGGCCGGAGAAGAAACCGCCCGTCAAGAAAGCAATCGGTACCCAACGATTCTGTACATCGAAACCATAAGCCATAATAGCGAAAAGGATCACAAGTCCCAGAAATACCCAGCCAACTATCTTATACTGTTGTTTCAGATAAGACATCGCGCCTTTACGCACAGCGGCGGCAATCTTTATCATTTGCGGAGTACCCTCACTCTCTTTCATCATTTGCTTATGGAAATAATAAGCAAAGCAGAGAGCTAAAACGGAAGCGGCCGGAATCAGCCAGAAAAGCAAACTGTCCATGGTGTTAATCGTATTAAAAGGTTGATTGAAAGTCTAAAAGTATTGATTTGAAACGAAATAAGCAAAGGAATAAAAGAAAAATCAACTCATTCTATTAAATTTGCAGGCGAAAACCGTACCCGATTGAGCACCCATGTTGTAGTATAAGTAAAATCAATAAAAACAAAGGAATAATGAAACGCACAGATTTTACTTTTAGAAAGGTATGGATGATATACACAGTATATTTTCTTCTACTCTTTACCCCAACCGTAAATGCACAGCAAACATCCAGACTGGTCAGCCTGGAACTAAAAAACGAAAAGCTATCTGCCGCACTGAAACAGATAGAGAAGATGGGCGGCAAGAATATCCTTTTTGCCTATGAAGAGACGGAGAATTATCACGTAACAGCAAGTATCCGTAAACAGACGCAAGACGAAGCCATCCGCACAGTACTGAAAGGAAAACCTTTCAACTGTATCGAACGTACTGATTACTTCGTGATTCAGCGGAAGGGGAAAGATGGCAAGACTACCCAAGTGCGCGGAACCATATACGGAGACCAAAATGAACCGTTAGCGTATGCCAACGTCATCCTGCTAGCAGCAGCTGATTCCGCCTTTATTACAGGATGCGTCACAGCGGAAGACGGTAGCTTTATCCTACCCGGCAACAATGAAAAAAAACATTTGCTGAAAGTAACCTATATAGGCTATCAACCCTTGACGCTTCCTTGCCAGCCGGAAAATGACATTCACCTGCAACCAGACGCACAAATGCTGAAAGAAGTGACCGTTACTGCCTCTCGTCCGCTGATGGAACGTAAGAATGGCGCTTTCGTTGCCAACGTAGCAGGGACACCGCTTTCTATGCTGGGCTCTGCAAGCGATATGATCGGTCACCTCCCTTTTGTCACCGGCTCGGACGGTAACTATACCGTTATCGGACGAGGCAAACCGGAGATCTACATCAATGGCCGAAAAGTACGCGACACCTCCGAACTAAACCAACTTCAGGCTAACGAAATACTCTCCGCTGAGATTGTAACCACGCCCGGAGCACGTTATTCCTCCAACGTGTCATCCGTTATCCGGCTACGTACCATCCGCAAGCGCGGGCAAGGTTTAAGTGCCAATGCCTACGCAGACTATACACAGGGACACTCGGCAAAAGGCAAACAAGGCGCCTCCCTAAATTATCGTACCGGCGGACTGGACATCTTTGTCAAAGGGCACTTCAATGAGTCGGACACATACTCCACCAGGTAGTCAGCATTGAAGTCGATGTTCCATTTTCCGAAAGTACCGTTATAATAGCCATTCACGGTATGATTCCAGTTGGTATGCTTGCGACCGTGTGAGTCGGATGTAAGACGATCTACCTCTTCTCCGTCCCGCAGCATCACGGTTTCACCTTGCGAATAAAGCTCCTGATCGCCCAGTCCGGTTTTGGGTACATAGCGTATACCGAAAGACTGATGGTCATCCGGTTCGTAGTTGAAACCTACTTCGCCATTGAAGTTTGCATCATGTGCACGATTGACGTTGTCAGATATGCTTTCCATTCGGAGGAAGTGTTCAGTTGCAGTTGGGTATGACTCTACGGTCGCTCCGGAGGTGGGCAGAAGGTAGACAATAATGGTGAAACAGATGCCTCATCCGACAGTGAAGTAAAAAACCGCCTGTATGCCGCTAAACTGGTGATTACGGCACCGCTTGGCCAAGGCAAACTCTCTTTCGGTACTGAAGAAACATTCACCGAACGCCACGACATCTTCAAACAAAGCGGTTTCTCCAATGATGCCGATAACCGCATCAAACAGTCCATCGCCTCTGCCTTTGCCGATTATTCCATAGAACTCGGGCAGTTCAACCTGACGGCAGGGTTGCGCTATGAATATCAAAAAACGGATTATTACGAATCAGATATCTATAAAGAAGAGAAAAGTCCTTCTTATCATGACTTAATACCCATAGTCAGTATTTTCTATAAAAAGGAAGACTGGAATATCGGTCTGTCCTATCGTATGATGAAGCTTAATCCCAGTTACAGCATGCTGTCCAGTACCATCAGTTACCAAAGCAAGTACCAATACCACAACGGAAATCCTGAACTGGAACCGCAAAAGCATAATGCCTTCTCATTGGAAGGGGGCTGGAAATGGATCAATGCCAGTTTATACTTCGATCATGCACGAAACATGTACACCACTTATGCCAAACCCTATGATGATGCAAAGCACCCCGGCGTAGTATTGTGGACAATGGCAAGCATCCCCAACTCCTATGCATACGGAGGCGCCTTGGTACTCTCCCCAAAGTTCGGCTGGTGGCAACCGCAATTTACGGCCAGCCTGTTCTGGTTCCAGTCCAACGCCCGTTCACTGAATATTCAGCCTCTTTGGAATGAGGTGCAACCGGATTTCATTTTGAATAACAGCTTTACATTGCCTCGTGGCTGGTTTCTCAATATAAAAGGAAGACTCGCATTTGGTGCAAAGCAAAGCTATGCCATCAAAAAAACAGAAGGGACTGTAGATGCGCAACTTACCAAATCTTTCCTGAAAGACCGTGCGTTGCGCGTCTCGCTGGTAGCGAATGATATATTTCGTACAGGTACCTATCACTTTCGTGTATATGGCGACCGTACCTACAACGAGTTTGAAAATTATGCCGACAAACAACGTTTCGGCATACGCCTCAACTATCAGTTCAATGCCACTAAGAATAAATATAAAGGTAAAGGTGCCGGAGAAAGTGAAAAAGGACGTCTTTAAGCATTGCAGTAAACGAGGAATAAAGGATAATCCTTACCTTTGCGGACTAAAAAAGAATCGGAGAATGTCCTTGTTTCATAAAAAAGACACAAAAAGAGAAGTTTTCGGACAGATGTTCACGGAGCTATATCCCCGTCTGGTGCGTTACGCCACCCAACTATTGGGCGACGGAGAAGAAGCCCGTGATATTGTGGGTAGTGTGATGGAGCAGGCGTGGAAACAATTCGAAAAGCTGGAACCGGAAAACCGGGGAGCCTGGCTTTATACTGCCGCACGTAACGCCTGCCTTAACCGTCTGAAGCATCTGCAAGTAGAAGCCACCAACCTGGAAGCGCTGCGCGAAGCCACTCGTATGGATGTAGCGACAGACTACCGGGAACATGAACGACTACTGCAACAAGCGGAAAGCATTGCCCGCAACCTACCGGAACCAACCTGCACGGTATTGCGGCTCTGCTATTATGAACATAAAACCTATCGGGAAGCAGCCGAACAACTTGGCATCAGTCCCGACACCGTAAAGAAACATATATCCAAAGCTTTGCGTACCTTGCGCGAAGCTATGACCCTGAAAGGAGGAACCGATGATGGAAGAGAAAAAAGAAAATGATTTCAAGATGGATACTGAAGACCTCAGATTACTGAATGCCTTCGGAGAAGCGCTCGGAGACTTACCTTCGGAAGAAGAAACCCGCGCGGCATGGAATGCTTTTACCTCCCGGCAAGACGCTCAAAAACGCAGACGCATCATACAGATGTGGACTTCCGGCATTGCAGCTGCCATCGTAGTGCTGGTAGTGCTTATCGTGCCCCGTATTACCAACGAAGACACGATTCAAGATATTGAAATCTTTGCGGCCCTGGATGTCCCCGAAGCAATCATCACCTCAGAGAGCAATGGTAGGATTACTCTTTCGACTCCCCCAGCCACTACCACGCAAATCATCCTGGACGATGGTACACAGGTTACGCTCAACGCCAATTCCCGCCTGGAATATCCTAAACAATTCCCGGCAGAGGGGACCCGTGAAGTCCATCTGACAGGAGAAGCACGTTTCGAAGTGGCAAAAGATAGTGCACGCCCTTTCATTGTTTCTTCCGGTAAGATGCAGACACAGGTATTGGGCACGGTATTCGATGTAAATGCCTATCCGGGAAAAGTAGCGGCAGTTACTTTATTTCAGGGGCGCGTCCGCGTCAGCGACGAGAAACAAACACAGCAGAAAGACATATTGCCCGGACAGCAAGCTATATTGTCTGAAGATAATGGTTTCACCATATCCGAAGCACAACTCACCGCAACGGAAGGATGGACCAAAGGAGAGTTCAGCTTCGATGATGCCGAACTGGCGGAGATTATGAAGTCTGTAGGCACATGGTATAACACCAGTATCATCTTTCATTCGCCCGACTTGCTGAAACAACGCATTCATTTCCGCTTCCCGCGAACAACTTCTTTGGAAGAAGTAGTGCAAGCGCTCAATGATCTGGGAATAGCCAAACTGGAACAAAAAAAGGGAAAAGTAATCATCAGCGATTATTCTCCCAAGCATTGATACGCAGAGGAAGAGCTTTTCGGCTCTTCCCCCTGTATTTATTATTCTACTGTCACAGCCGTACCGCAAGCGGTTACCATCAGCATACTACCGCTTCCACCTACAGTTTCATAGTCCAAATCCACGCCAATCACAGCATTGGCTCCGAGAGCTCTGGCGTGTTCCTGCATTTCACGCAGGGCGATATCTTTCGCTTCGCGCAGCACTTCCTCATAAGAGCCGCTACGTCCGCCCACTACATCGCGGATACTGGCAAAAAAGTCACGGAATACATTGGCACCGATAATCGTCTCGCCTGAAACGATACCGTAATAGCGGGTGATACGTCCACCCTCGATAGTTGGTGTTGTTGTTACTAACATAATCTTTCTCTATTTATTTAAGTTATTTGCACCTATTAGACGCATGAATAGGGCGAAAAGTTGCAGTGGTGAGAGCTTTTATAACTCCTCATTATAATAAAAAAACAAAAAAGAGAGCACCTATATATGAGCAAAGTCAGCATTTATCTATCTTTGTGCCGAAGAAATGGAAACAAAGCATTTTATATTTAAAATAATGATGTATCTGGTCGTAGTGCTTTTTGCTCTGCAACCAGAAGATTATAATTCCTTTTCCGAAAACGAACCTCCCTTTCTTTGCATCGAACAAAATGAGCATCATTCGCCTGAAGAGTTTAACGATGAAGCTGTTATCTCACGTACACTTTCTTTAAACCGTGCGCGTAAGCTCTGTGCAGAGACTACGACTACTTATACTTTCTCTACTGAGAACACTAATTTATATCAATATAGTGACGGCAGCCAACCGTACAACCTCAAGAGCGTATATTTACCCGAACGCTCTCTACTTTGTATATATCGGCTTTAGCACAAGTCCTTCTATTACCGTATTTTTATATTCTATCCGGGACGAATCATACATTCGTTCCGCTATGTCTAATTAATAAACTTATATATGGGACTTGTTTTATTATACTTAACCCTCGCATTAGCTTTATCATTTTTATGCTCCATTCTTGAAGCAGTTTTGTTATCTACCCCAATGTCGTACATCTCCACCAAAGAGAAAACACACGGGAAAAGCGCTATCTTATTAAAGAAGTTCAAACAAGACATCGACCGGCCTATTGCTGCCATATTATCCTTGAACACCATTGCCCACACCGTGGGTGCTGCCGGTGTAGGTGCCGAAGCAGTAAAGATATTCGGAGAAGCTTACTTCGGTGTAATCTCCGCCATACTGACTATTTTAATCCTCGTTCTCTCAGAGATCATTCCTAAAACGATAGGCGCCTGCTACTGGCGCACACTGGCACTTCCATCAGCCCGTATCATTAATTTCCTTATTATCATCTGTTATCCCCTGGTGTGGTTATCCGAGCTGATTACCCGTCTGTTTTCTTCCGGCAAACAAGAATTATCCGTAAGCCGAGAAGAGGTTTCGGCTATGATTTCCATCGGGGTAGAAGAAGGTGTTTTCCAGATGAAAGAAAACAAGATGATACAAAACCTCATTAAACTGGATAAAGTAAAATCACAATCCATTATGACTCCTCGTACTGTAGTAGCAACAGCTCCCGAAAGTATGTCTCTGAAAGAGTTCTATCAGGATGGAAAGTATAAGTTTTACTCTCGTATCCCAATCTATAATGATAGTGAAGATTATATCACAGGATATGTGTTGCGGCAGACTGTACTCGAAAAGTTAGCAGAAGACAGATTCGATATGTGTCTAAAGGATGTGGCCCGCCCTATCCTTTCCTTCCCGGAAAATAGTTCTGTTTCCACGGTCTGGGAACAGATGCTTGAAAAAAAAGAGCATATTTCAATCTTGATTGATGAATATGGCTGCTTCTGGGGAATTGTCACAATGGAGGATATTATCGAAACAGCCTTAGGTTTTGAGATTGTAGATGAAAAAGACTCCGTAACGGATATGCAGAAGCTGGCACGGGATAAGTGGCAGAAGAAGCTGGCGGAAACGAAGATTAGTGATTAGGGGTTAGTGATAACCCCTAATCACTAACTAGAACATCTTGCTGACACGTTCGATACCTGCCACCAAAACATCGATCTCTTCTTTCGTATTATAGATTCCAAAGGAAGCACGCACTGTTCCTTCTATGCCGAGGCGTTGCATCAGCGGTTGCGCGCAATGGTGTCCTGTACGTACGGCAATACCGAGACGATCGAGCAATGTGCCCATATCGAAGTGATGAATATCACCTACAAGGAAAGAGATGACACTCCCTTTCTCAGCAGCTTCACCAAAGATGCGCATACCAGGGATTGTTTTCAGTCGCTGTGTGGCATATTCCGTCAATTCATGCTCATAAGCGGCAATCTTATCCATGCCAATGGCAGAAACATAATCGAGAGCTTTCGCCAGTCCCGTAGTACCGATATAGTCAGGAGTACCGGCTTCGAACTTAAACGGCAATTCATTGAAGGTAGTACGTTCAAAAGATACATGCTTTATCATCTCACCGCCACCTTGATAAGGAGGTAACTTATTCAGCCATTCTTCCTTACCATAAAGCACGCCCACACCGGTAGGCCCATACACTTTATGACCGGAGAATACAAGGAAATCAGCGTCCAGATCTTTCACGTCCACTGCCATGTGAGGAATGGATTGTGCCGCATCTACCAGGAAAGGTACATCATGATTATGGGCAATCTTAATCATTTCCTTGATAGGATTGACCGTACCCAAAACATTGGACACATGTACCACGCTCACAATCTTCGTTCGGTCAGTGAAAAGCTTCTCGTATTCATCCATCAGAAGTTCGCCGCGATCGTTCATCGGAATAACTTTCAGATTGATGCATTTCCGTTCAGCCAGCAGTTGCCAGGGGACAATGTTACTATGATGTTCCATTACGGAAACAATCACTTCATCACCCGGATGCAGGAATGCTTCGCCGAAGCTGGAGGCTAACAGATTAATGCTTTCCGTAGTTCCCCTTGTAAATACGATTTCATTTATAGAACCGGCATTGATAAACTTTCGCACTGTCTCTCGACTTGCCTCGTGCAGTTCCGTTGCCTGTTGTGACAGAAAGTGTACGCCACGATGCACATTGGCATTGACAGAATAATATTCATCCGTTATGGCATCCACCACACAACGTGGCTTCTGTGTCGTCGCCCCATTATCCAAATAGACCAATGGTTTGCCGTACACTTCACGGGATAGTATCGGAAAATCGGCTCTTATCTTTTGAATATCATACATGTTGTTTAGGTATTAATATATTCTCACTTGCATATCGCACAGCCCTGGCATTTATTCAGTTCACCACGGAAACGTTTCTCAACCAAGAGATGTAAGCGATCTTTCAATGCATCCAGACGGATGGTATCGATTACTTCGTTCACGAAGGCAAACATCAGCAATAAGCGGGCTTCACGTGCCGGAATACCGCGCTGGCGCATATAGAAAAGTGCATTTTCGTCCAACTGACCAACGGTAGCGCCATGACTACACTTTACATCATCGGCATAAATTTCCAGTTGCGGTTGCGTATACATACGTGCCTCACGGGTAGCGCAAAGGTTCCGGTTCGTTTGTTGCGAATTGGTATGTTGCGCATCCGGGCGCACTAATACCAAACCGGCAAATGCACCGACTGACTGGTCATCAAGCACATACTTGAAAAGTTCATTGCTCGTGCAGTTAGGTACGGCATGATCGATACTTGTATTGTTGTCTACATGCTGATTCTTATCTGCAATGGCCATACCGCAAAGGTTGATTTCGGCACCTTCACCTGCCAGCAATACTTCGGTGGTGTTGCGGGAAGTGCCGTTATGCAAGGTCATGCCATTCAGCAATACATTGCTGTTGGCTTCCTGCTTCACATACATATTGCTGATACGTACGGTACTTGTATGCGTTTCTTCCAGTTCGTAAAGGTCAAAGACAGCATTCTCACCGACGAATACTTCTATCACCTGGGTTGCCAGGAAATTCACGGCATCCATGGCATGATCACACACCAGCATACGCGCCTGTGCGCCATCTTCCAATACAATCAATACCCGGCGGTTCACCAGGAAGTTCACGTCACCACGCAGGATGTTTACCAACTGAATGGGACGTTCCAAAGCGACGTTCTTAGGTATATACAACAGCACACCGTCTTGTGCAAAAGCGGTGTTGAATGCTGTCACTCCGTCTTTTGAAGTATCTGCCAGCTTGCCATAGTACTTCTTTACCAATTCCGGATGCTTCGCCGCCATCTCCTTCAAACTACCGAAGATAACTCCTTCGGGCAGATGTGAAGCAGGTAGCGCTTTATTGTAAAAAGCATCGTTCACTACAAAGTACAGAGAAGTGCTCATATTGGGTACGTCACATTTGAATACCTCATAGGGATTTACCGGAATATCCAGGCGGTTCAGGTTCAACCCATAGTCCGGTTCAAAGAACTTGCTGACATCGGTATATTTATATTTCTCCTGTTTGCGGGTAGGAAAGCCAAGCCGCTCAAAGTCGGCAAACGCAGTCGCACGAGGGGTATTCATCACCTCGGTGCTGTGTTGGCATATCATCGCTTCCGTCTGGGAGAAAAGATCTATGTATTGTTGTTCTGCATTCATATACGTTTATATTTTATTTCTTAGACACGGATAACGCGGATGACGCGGATTCACTATTATTCTGTAGACGTTCTCTATAGTAATGGGAAAAAACCTTTCTACTAATTTCTGGTTTGGGACCAAAGTTTAATAATAATCCCACTTCTATATCTGTTGCTTTCAAATAATTGACCAATTGCAATTCATGTTCTTTAGATAGTCGGGTGACCACTTTTAATTCTAAAATAACAGAATTATATACAATTATATCAGCTTCATAATAACCGACTACTTCATCCTTATAATAAACATTTATTTTCGGATGTGCTACACAGGGAATATCACGTCTCAACAACTCCCTATATAATGCATTCTGATATACATTTTCAATAAACCCATACCCAAGTTCATTATACACATCATAAAATGCATTTATAATAGCATCAGTTTTATCCGCCTGTGTCAAACTCATAATACACTAATAAAAAATCCGCGTCATCCGTGCCATCCGCGTCTAAAAAATGTAATTACTCTCCTAGTTCCTTCTTAATCCAGTCATACCCCTTCTCTTCCAGTTCCAGAGCCAATTCCGGTCCCGCAGTCTTCACGATACGACCTTTGTAAAGCACATGTACAACGTCAGGTTTGATATAATCCAGTAGGCGTTGGTAGTGGGTGATGACAATGGTACTGTTCTCCGGTGTTTTCAACTTGTTCACACCTTCGGCTACGATACGCAAAGCATCGATATCCAGCCCGGAATCCGTTTCATCCAGAATACTTAATTTCGGTTCCAGCATCGCCATCTGGAAGATTTCATTCCGCTTCTTCTCTCCACCGGAGAAACCTTCATTCACCGAACGGTTAGCCAGTTTATTGTCCAGTTCCACAATGGCACGCTTTTCACGCATCAATTTCAGGAACTCGCTTGCACTGAGAGCAGGCAGATGATTGTATTTACGTTGCTCATTCACCGCTGCACGCATAAAGTTAACCATACTCACACCCGGAATTTCTACCGGATACTGGAAGCTAAGGAAAATACCCTCGTGACTACGGTCTTCCGGTGAAAAGTCCAACAGGTTCTTACCGCAGAAAGTCACGCTTCCCTTCGTCACCTCAAAGGCAGGATTACCTACCAATACAGCCGAAAGAGTACTCTTTCCGGAACCGTTCGGTCCCATAATAGCATGCACCTCACCTGCTTTTACCGACAGGTTGATGCCTTTCAATATCTCTTTGCCATTTACACTGGCATGCAGGTCTTTTATCTCTAACATCTTTATATTTACTATTAGACTATTTACAATTTACTATTTAATGTCACTTCTCCACTATTCACTATTACTACCGACCTTTTACTTATCTACCATTCATCTGCCGATTGTGCAGCAAAATAGTAAATAGTAAATCGTCTAATAGTAAATCACCCTACGCTGCCTTCCAGTGAAATAGCCAACAACTTCTGAGCCTCTACCGCAAACTCCATAGGCAGCTTATTAAGCACTTCCTTAGCATAACCGTTCACAATCAGCCCTACTGCATCCTCCGTAGAAATTCCACGCTGGTTGCAATAGAAGATCTGGTCTTCATTGATCTTGCTGGTAGTCGCCTCATGCTCCACAACCGCCGTCTCATTATGGATATCCATATACGGGAAGGTATGCGCACCACATTTATCACCCAGCAACAAAGAATCGCACTGACTATAGTTACGCGCATTGTCCGCCTTTTGAGCTACACGCACCAGACCACGGTAAGAGTTCTCACTATGTCCGGCAGAGATACCTTTGCTGACAATGGTACTACTGGTATTCTTACCCAGATGAATCATCTTCGTACCCGTATCCGCCTGTTGGTAGTTATTCGTCACCGCCACACTGTAGAATTCAGCCGAGGAATTATCTCCAGTCAGAATGCAGGAAGGGTATTTCCACGTAATAGCTGATCCCGTCTCCACTTGTGTCCAGGAAAGTTTACTGTTCGCACCTTTGCAGTTACCACGTTTCGTAACAAAGTTATAAACACCACCTTTACCTTCGGCATCACCCGGATACCAGTTCTGTACGGTACTGTACTTCACCTCCGCACGCTCGTGCACCACAATCTCCACAATAGCGGCATGCAACTGGTTCTCATCGCGCATCGGAGCCGTACAACCTTCCAGATAGGAAACATACGAATCATCATCCGCCACAATCAGTGTCCTCTCAAACTGACCTGTATTACGCGCATTGATACGGAAATACGTGGACAACTCCATCGGGCAGCGTACTCCTTTCGGGATATATACAAACGAACCGTCGGAGAATACCGCCGAGTTCAGTGCGGCAAAGAAGTTATCACGGTATCCCACTACGGAACCAAGATACTTCTGCACCAAATCCGGATGCTCACGTACGGCTTCACTGATGGAACAGAAAATAATTCCTTTCTCCATCAACGTTTCCTTAAACGTAGTTTTCACAGATACGGAGTCCATCACGGCATCCACTGCCATGCCACTCAACGCCATCTGTTCTTCCAAGGGGATGCCCAGCTTATTGAAGGTTTTTATCAACTCTGGGTCTACTTCATCCATGCTCTTAGGCGCGTCTTTCTTCTTCGCCAACGGATCAGCATAGTAGGAAATAGCCTGATAATCTATCTCAGGAATACGGAGATGTGCCCATGTAGGCATCTCCATCGTCAACCAGTGACGATATGCTTTCAGACGGAACTCCAACAGCCATTCCGGCTCGTTCTTCTTCGCAGAGATCAGCCGTACAACATCTTCATTCAGCCCACGCTCAATGACTTCCGTATGTACATCGGTGGTGAAGCCGTACTTGTACTTCTCCTGCGTTAGTTCCTTTACATATTTATTGGGTTCTTCGGGTTGCATTATGTATTAAGTATATATTGTTCTGTAACTTCTTTTGCAGCCGGGAAAAACATTCCCGCGAACGACTCTATAGGATAATATAACACGGATTCCTCCTTCATTGTTCTATCAATCATCGTATTATCCGAGTCGATAAACTCGACAACACAGATAAGCAGACTCACCAGCAGCAGAAACTTCAACGCGCCCAGTCCGGCACCCAGCCAGCGATTCAGCCAACCGAGCGAGACTGCTTCCATCGCCTTCGTCAGCAAAGCCGCTACCAGCAGGAACAACAACGGAACCACTATCCAGATTACGACAAACGCCAATATCTGGGCAAACGTCATGGAGTCCGTTATCTTAGAAAAGACTCTCTCCGCTACCGACACATACAGTGCTTTTGCAGCCAGCAATCCAACAATCAATCCGAGGATAGATGCCAGTTGCTTGATGAAGCCTTTTATAAAACCGATGACTGCTCCCGCACCAATCACCACTAATAAGATGATATCTATTATTGTCATAACTATATCTAAAAAAGACACGGATTACACGGATAAGCACGGTTTTTCTAACCAATCCGTGAAATCCGTGTAATCCGTGTCTAAAAGATTATTTCGCTTACAGAGTCTGTTTTACTTCTATTTCTTCGTAAGATTCGATCATATCGCCTACCTTGATATCGTTGCAGTTCGTCAGGCTGATACCGCACTCAAAGTTGGTACCTACTTCCTTCACGTCGTCTTTGAAACGTTTCAAAGCATTGATAGAACCGGTAAAGATTACGATACCGTCGCGGATCAAACGGGCCTTGTCGCTGCGTTTCACCTTTCCGGTCTTCACTACCGCACCGGCTACGAGACCTACCTTGGTGATATTGAACACCTCGCGTACCTCGATGGTTGCAGTTACCTGCTCCTTCACCTGCGGTGCCAACATACCTTCCATAGCGGCCTTCACCTCTTCGATAGCATCGTAAATCACTGAGTACTTGCGGATATCCACACCTTCATTCTCTGCCATCTTTGCAGCGGCATTCGACGGACGTACCTGGAAGCCGATGATGATAGCATCCGAAGCGGCAGCCAATGAAACATCGGATTCGGAGATTGCTCCAACGCCTTTGTGGATTACATTTACCTGTACCTGCTCTGTAGACAGTTTGATCAGTGAATCGCTCAACGCCTCAACAGAACCGTCCACGTCACCTTAACGATAACATTCAGTTCATGGAAGTCACCCAGTGCCAGACGACGGCCAACTTCATCCAAAGTAAGCATCTTCTGAGTACGCAGACCTTGTTCACGTTGCAACTGTTCACGCTTGTTAGCGATTTCACGTGCTTCCTGTTCTGTATCGATTACGTGGAACGTATCACCGGCAGCAGGTGCACCGTTCAATCCCAGAATCAATACCGGCTCAGACGGTCCGGCCTCTTTCAGGCGCTGGTTACGTTCATTGAACATAGCTTTCACCTTACCATACGCTGTACCTGCCAGTACGATGTCTCCCACCTGAAGTGTACCGTTTGATACCAGCATGGTAGCTACGTAACCACGTCCTTTGTCCAATGAAGACTCGATGATGGAACCTGTTGCCTTACGGTTCGGGTTTGCTTTCAGATCAAGCATTTCTGCTTCCAGCAATACTTTCTCCAACAGTTCTTTCACACCCAAGCCTTTCTTGGCCGAGATATCTTGCGATTGATATTTGCCACCCCATTCTTCAACGAGATAGTTCATACTTGCCAGCTCTTCCTTAATCTTGTCAGCGTTGGCAGTCGGTTTATCAATCTTGTTAATTGCGAATACGATAGGTACACCGGCAGCCATAGCATGGTTGATAGCTTCCTTCGTTTGCGGCATCACGTTATCATCGGCAGCGACAATAATGATAACCACGTCCGTCACCTTCGCACCACGGGCACGCATAGCGGTAAACGCCTCATGACCCGGAGTATCGAGGAACGTAATCTCACGTCCGTCTTCCAGTTTCACGTTGTAAGCACCGATGTGCTGCGTGATACCACCGGCTTCACCGGCAATAACGTTCGCCTTACGGATATAGTCGAGCAATGATGTCTTACCGTGGTCTACGTGACCCATGACGGTAACAATCGGCGCGCGCGGTTCCAGATCCTCTTCAGAATCCTCCTCCTCTACAATGGCCTGTGCCACTTCCGCACTGACATATTCAGTCTTGTATCCGAACTCTTCCGCCACCAGATTGATGGTTTCAGCATCCAGACGCTGGTTGATAGACACCATGATACCGATACTCATGCAAGTAGCGATGACCTGCGTCACAGAAACATCCATCATGCTTGCCAACTCGTTGGCAGTCACGAATTCCGTTATCTTCAGCACTCTGCTGTCCGCCATTTCGCGGTCTTCCTGCTCCTGCATACGGCTGTTCGCTATATCGCGCTTGTCCTTACGGTATTTGGAAGTCTTGCTCTTACCTTTGGAAGTGAGGCGTGCCAAGGTTTCTTTTACCTGCTTAGCTACGTCTTCCTCGCTAACCTCCTGCTTGATGACCGGTTTCTTGAAACGATCCCTGTTATTGTTGTTACGGTTGTTCTTGTTGCCACCTTGGTGATTATTACCACCACCGGCACCTTGCTGACCGCCGCCGGCATGAGGTCCTTTACCTCCACCACCACGGTTGTCGCCTCCACGCTGGAAGTTGGATGCATTGTTGATATCCACCTTCTCCTTATTATTATTAATGCGGAGACGTTTCTTCTTGTTGGCATTGGCATCGGCATCTTTCTCCTTGCCATCCTTCGCTTTGGTGTCTTCGCGGCGGATTTCTTTGATGATCGCCTCTTTCATCAGCTTCTTCTGATCCTGACGAATCTTCTCCTTCTCTTCGCGCTCCTTACGTTTCTCCTCTTTGGATTTCTTCTTAGGGCGTGTAGACTGGTTCAATGTCGCCAAATCAATCTGACCGATGATATTGATCTTAGAAACAAACTCCGGCTTGTGAATTGTGAAGATTTCCGCCTCACCACTCTTTGCAGGCGCTTCTTCTGCCACAGCAGGTTTCGCCTCTTCCCGGACAGGTGCCGCGGGAGCAGGTGTTTCTTTTTTCACTACTTCTTTCGCTACTACCGGAGCGGGGTTGGGTGCAGGTTTTTCTGCAACGACTGCTGGCTTCGGTTCTTCTTTCACCACAGGAGCCGGTTCGGGAGCCGGAGCTGGCTTCGGTTCCGGTTTCGGTTCGGGCTTTAATTCCGGTCTGGGTTCCGGTTTCGGTTCCGGTCTGAACTCAGGCTTCGGTTCCGGTTTGGGCTGCGGTTTAGGTTCTTCCTTTACCACAGACGCAGATGTTTCCACTTTCTTTTCTTCCACTTTTTCTACTACCGGTTTCCGGTTCAGTTTATCCAAGTCTATTTTTCCGACAGGTTTAAACTTCGGACGTGCATCTTCGGGTACAACAGTCTTTATTTCTTCAACTTTCGGTTTCTCCGTAGTCTCAGCTTCGTAACCATCGATAGATACCGATGCTTTGTTACGGTCTTTATTCTGCCGTTCCTGAATGAAACGTTCCGATTCAAGTCTAAGATTCTTATCTGTACTGAACTCTTTCACGAGCAAGGCATATTGCTCCTCGTTAATTTTTGTGTTGGGGTTTGCCTCAACGGCAAATCCTTTTTTCTGCAAGAACTCAACGACCGTTGAAATTCCTACATTCAAATCTCTTGTTACTTTATTTAACCTTATCGTCATACTAAAAAATTAATGAATAATGTGGAGAAAGAAGTTAGTGCAAACAGAAACAGATGTCGACAGACACTTTATTCTGCCTCGGGCTCTGCCTCAGGGGCAACCTCGGGCTCTGTCTCAGGCACAACCTCAGGTGCCGGTTCCAATTCAGGTTCGCCTTCTTCAAACTCCAAACTTAAAATGCGTAATACCTCGTCCACCGTTTCTTCTTCCAAGTCGGTCTTTTCAATCAACAACTCGCGCGGAGCGTTCAGCACGGCCTTCGCTGTATCAATACCAATCGACTTGATGGCATCAATCACCCAACCGTCGATTTCGTCTCTGAACTCATCCAGATAGATATCTTCATCCTCAACAGCCTGATCCAACTCACGGAATACGTCAATGGTGTACTCGGTCAACATACTGGCAAGTTTGATATTCAAACCGCCTTTACCAATAGCCAGCGAAACCTCTTCAGGCCTCAGAAATACTTCTGCCTTACGTTCTTCTTCATTCAGACGAATAGAAGATATCTTCGCGGGGCTGAGGGCACGCTGAATAAACAACTGGATATTGGACGTATAGTTGATTACGTCAATATTCTCGTTGCGCAACTCACGAACAATGCCATGAATACGGCTACCCTTTACACCTACGCAGGCACCTACCGGGTCGATACGGTCATCGTACGACTCAACGGCAATCTTGGCACGCTCACCGGGGATACGGGCAATCTTCTTAATGGTAATCAGTCCGTCATTGATTTCGGGCACTTCCATCTCGAACAGACGCTGCAGGAATACAGGCGATGTACGGGAAAGGATAATCTTCGGATTGTTATTCTTGTTGTCCACACGGGCCACCACGGCACGCGCCGTTTCTCCCTTGCGATAGAAATCGCTCGGAATCTGTTCCGTCTTGGGCAGCAGCAATTCGTTTCCTTCATCATCGAGCAGCAGCATTTCCTTCTTCCATATCTGGTATACTTCCGCATTGATGATATTGCCCACCTTATCAATATATTTATTATAGATACTGTCTTTTTCCAGTTCCAAAATTTTAGAGGCCAACGTCTGACGCAGGTTCAGGATGGCACGTCGTCCGAAGTTCGCGAAGATTACTTCATCCGTCACTTCCTCGCCCACTTCATAAGAAGCATCTATTTTCTGTGCTTCCGATAATGCAATCTGCAAGTTCGGATTTTCCAGGTCTTCATCCGCCACTACTTCACGGTTACGCCATATTTCGAAGTCGCCCTTGTCCGGGTTCACAATTACGTCGTAATTCTCATCGGTGCCGAACATCTTCGCGATCACACTACGGAACGACTCTTCGAGCACGCTCACCATGGTGGTTCTATCGATATTTTTCAGTTCCTTAAATTCCGAAAATGTATCTATCAGGCTGATAGTTTCTACTTTCTTGGCCATAGTCTTATTTAAAACTGATTAAGTATTTAGTATATTTTATTTCATCATACGCAAGCATTTCGTCTTCCTGCACCAGCTGGGGACGCTTGGCTCCTTCGGGTTTCACTTTCTTCTCTACAGTTACAGTGAAATGCTGTTCATCGGCTGCCTTCAGCACGCCGCACAACTTGCGTCCATCTTTTCTCAGCACTTCCACTTCTTTTCCGATGTGGTTGGTGTACTGTTGCAACACTTTAAATGGCTGTCCGATACCGGCAGAACCTACCTCCAACTCATAATCCTCATCCTCACGGTTCAACTTGGATTCGATGTATCGGCTCAACTCCACACAATCTTCAATCCAAACCCCTTCTTTGTGGTCAATTTCCACCACAATCTTGTCGTCCGGGCTGATAGCTACTTCCACCAGAAAGTACTCTTTTCCGTCCAGCCACTCGTCAACAATCTGACAAACAGTTTTCTTTTCTACCATTGATTAACTATATAAGAACAAAAAAAGGAGCTTAATTGCCCCTCCACCTTTCATCCATTGCGGTTGCAAAGATATAAATAATCTATTCGACTACAAAATATTAGAGAAAAAAAGAATGATTTAACGCTCTTGAAAGAAGAAAGTAATGCAAATGACTTCTGTAAAACCGCTTCGATATGGCAAGGTCGATTCTGACATTTTGTATTTTATGCATAAGGAGAATGCCGTATATCCGTCCTTCCGTCGGTCTGGATGGAAATACGCAAGTAAAAAAGTGTATCCGGCAGACTGACAGAGGGATACATAAATACGGACAATGCTAAAAAATAAAACAGACGCGGTTTGGCAAGCATAAACTGTTGGTTTGCATTGGATATATGGATCGTAGGCGTTCCATATATAGATGGCAAGTATTAGATATATAGATTGTAAGCGTTAGATATATAGATAACAGACATTAGATATATAGTTTTGAGGCGTAAGATGCATAGTTATCTTGCATAAAGTCTGTATAACGACTGTATATTATTCAATATTCCGTATTTATATTCCTTTAGGAGACAGAACAAGATGCTATTTCCACTCTTTTATAAAAACGGAGCGTAAGTAATACAGGCTTTTTACTATCTTTCTGCATACTAGAAAGCCAATAGTTCGAAATAAGGGAACTATTGGCTCTATCCATAGGAGGTAAAATGTACCTGAACTTTTATATATTTTTATTTATTCGGCGTATCCCATTTCCTGGTATCCGTACAAGTAATATTCAAAGTTTGATTACCCGTCTGTATGCGGAAGTCGCCTTTTTCCAGAATCCATTTGCCATCATAACCCACGAAAGCAAGGTCGGAGCCTTTCACTTTCAGCGTAACGGTTTTCGTTTCTCCCGGTTGCAGTTCTACTTTCTCGAAAGCACGCAGGCGGCGGATATCAGGAGTCAGGGAAGCGATCAGATCGCTACTGAACAGCAGAATGCTTTCCTTGCCGATACGGTTACCGGTGTTCTTCACATCAACGGTGAAAGTAAGTACATCGTCAGCCGTAAAGTTGGTTTTATCCGCTTTGAGGTTGCTGTAAGCATAGGTAGTGTAGCTCAATCCGTAACCAAATGCCCATTGCACGGACATCACGGCATCGTAATCATAAGCACCCGACATCTTTTCAAGGTCTTCGCACGGCTTGTAGTCGTAAGTGAACAATGAATTGATTTCCTTCGGATAAGTGTAAGGCATTTTACCGCTGAAGTTGGCGTCTCCTGCCACGAGGTTTGCCAAAGCATCGCCTCCATAGTTACCCGGAAGCATGGTGTTGATAACAGCCTTTGCCAACGGTTCTATTTCGTTGACGATGCGCGGACGGCCTTCGTTCAGAACCAAAACAACCGGCTTTCCGGTGGCAGCCAATGCTTTCACCAGATTGAGTTGGCTTTCGGAGAGGAAGAGGTTATTCAGGTTACCCGGAGTTTCGCAATAGGAGTTCTCACCCACACAAGCGATGATATAATCCGCATTGGCGGCAGCAGCTACGGCCTTATCTATTTCCGGAGCATTCTCTTCCCACCATGCGCCACCTTCCTTATAAGTGACACCCGGCTCATAGATGATATTGGAAACACCGAACTTCTGAGTGAACGATTCAAGAATGGTGTTATAATCCGCCGCTAATTCATCCGCCCTGTGTCCTTGCCAAGTGTAAGACCAGCCACCGTTGAGCGTACGCATGGAGTTGGCATTAGGACCTGTAATCAGCAGTTTTTTATCTTTGGATAACGGCAAGATGTGATCGGTATTCTTCAATAAGACCATAGACTCTTCGGCAGCCTGCAAAGCAGCCGCGGCATGCTCTTTACCTCCGAACAGGGGGAAATCCTTGTGATTATAAGCAGGTGTTTCGAACAAGCCCAAGCGATACTTCATGCGCAGCACGCGGCGTACAGCATCGTCAATGCGGCTCATCGGCACTTCGCCTTCTTCCACCAATTCTTTCAGGTATGTACAGAAACTCCATTCATAAGGCACCATCGACATATCGATACCGGCATTGATAGCTATCTTGATAGCCTCTTTCTTGCTGCCTGCAATCTTATCGCGGGTGTAGAGGTTATTGATATCCGCCCAGTCGGTCACAATCATGCCGTCCCAGTTCAAGTCCTCTTTCAGCCACTCGGTCAGCAGTTCGTAGTTGGCATGGAAAGGAAGCCCGTTGTTCATGGCGGAGTTCACCATAACAGACAAAGCACCTGCCTTGATACCTTCGAGGAACGGAGCGAAATGTTTCTCGCGCATATCCTGCACGGTGATGGACGAAGGGGTACGGTCTTTACCGGAAACAGGCACACCGTAACCCATATAATGCTTGATGCAGGCGGCCACTTGTTGCTTTCCTATATGATTAGGATCACTGCCCTGGAAACCGAATACGGCTTCGCGCCCCATTTCGGCATTCACGTAGCAATCTTCGCCGTAGTTCTCCCAATGACGGGGCCAGCGGGCGTCACGTGCCAGGTCGAGCACCGGAGCATAGGTCCAGGGGATACTTCCGGCCTTGGTTTCATAAGCGGAGATGCGGGCACCTTCACGCACCAGTTCGCGGTTGAAGGTAGCTGCCATATTGATGCCCTGAGGGAAGAAAGTTCCGCCCAATGTATAAGTTGTTCCATGTATCTGGTCTACACCATAAATACAAGGAATACCCATGACTTTCATCGATTTGTCCTGTATCTTCCGGATGATTTCCTCCCACTTCTCTTTGGATTGGGCAACGCCCTGGGGTACATTCAGGATAGAGCCGACTTTGTACTTGCCGATAACGGTATCCAGCAAAGCATCGTCTATCTGAAATTCTTGGGTCGAATTATCACGTTTGGTAATGACGTCAATGGTAAGCTCGGTCATCTGCCCAATCTTCTCTTCAAGGGTCATCTTCTTGAGCAAGGCTTTTCTATTTTCCCGTCTCTTGGGATGGCAGGAGCCACTGTAGTTTGCGCCGTAGCGGTCAACATCAGCCCGGAGAGGGCTGCGGATAAGATTAATTTTCTATTCATGGTATTGTTTTTGGGTTTTCGGAGGCAAAGATATGTCAAAAGTTACCACAGACCACACAGATTCACACAGATTATTTATATATATTGTATTCAATCCGTGTCAATCTGCGTAATCTGTGGTGATAAGTTTCTTACCTGAACAACATCGGAACGAACTCCGTCAGATAAATACGCCAGTTCTTCCAGATATGTCCTTCGTCCGATTCGTAATAGGTATATTTATATCCCTTTTCATCCAGCAGTTTACGGTATTCCTCATTGGCTTTGTAGAGGAAATCCGTCTTACCGATGGCAATCCAGTAAAGGGTGGGATTTTTGTCAAACTGCACTTTCAGTTTTCCTTCCATATTCTCGTATATCGGTGAAGACACCTCTTTATTAGGCATAATGGCAGCAGAAAACAGTCCGATATAATTAAACATATCAGGATATTGCTTGGAAATATGCAAAGAATGGAAACCACCCATAGACAAACCGGCAATGGCACGACCGGATTTACTCTTTATCGTACGGTAGTTTTTATCGATGAACTTCACGATCTCGGGAAACGCCTGTTCATAAGATCCCTCCATTATCTTGGGCAACTGCATTGTCGGGGGAACCATTCCACGGGATGACTCTCCAGGAGCAGCCTCCTGTGAAGCATTGCCGTTCGGCATTACTACAATCATAGGCTTTGCTTTCCCTTGTGCAATCAGGTTGTCCAGTATCTGTGCAGTACGGCCCAGGGAAATCCATGCCTCTTCATCACCCCCCATTCCATGAAGGAGGTAAAGCACGGGATAGCGCTTGCCGCTGGTTTCATAACCGGCAGGGGTATAGACCGTCATACGACGTTCCAGACCAAGCGCCGGACTATCATACCATATCCGGGAGACGGTTCCGTGAGGCACCGGATTGACTTTATAAAAATCGGCACGATCACCGCCTATGATAAATACGTTGGTTAAGGTGGACACATCACGGATCAGGTAGACATTGGCGGGATCGTTCATCCGCAAGCCATCTACTATGAAAGAGTAGCTGTAAAGCTCCGGTTTCAGAGGTTCGGGAGTAGTATATTCCCATACACCCTCCTGCCCTTCCTTCAGATCCACAATTCCGGGAGCCTCGAACTTAGCATTCTTCTGTACAGGCAGGAAATCTCCTGTAAGCTGTACTCTCACCGCTTTTGGTGCTTTGAAGCGGAAGGTTACGGTATTGTTGTCATGAATCTCGGGAGATACCACGGGAGCAGTCCCCCAAAGGGCTTGTTGTGCAAACATCGTCACACCAATTAGCAAGGCGACAGTTAAAGCTGTTAATCTTTTCATAAGTATGTATATATCAATGTTCACGAATATAGTTTATAATCAGGAAACAGGCAGGTTCGAGTACTGTGCCGTGATTGAAGCCTTGCAACTCATGCAGAGTTACCTTCTTATTGCCGATATTCTTCGCTACGGAAGCGAATAAAGCGTTCTCTTCCCATCGATCCGCCATTTCCAAATTGCGGTCTCCGGTAATCAGTATGACAGGAGGGGTATCTTTACGCACACGGTTCACCGGGGCATATTCATCTATAATAGGAATACCGTTCGGCAACCCGCGTTCTTTACGAATCGTGAAATGGGTCACAGTTTGTCCGCTGACAGGAAGATAAGCCGCCACTTTATCGGCATCCGCACCATAAGCTTCCATGTACTTCTTATCCATAGCCAATATCAGTGCAAGGTAGCCGCCTGCGGAATGTCCGGAAACAAATATCTTGTCTTTACTGCCGCCATATTCCTCTATATGGTTGAATGTCCATGCCACGGCAGCCGCAGCATCTTCAATATAAGCGGGATTCTTGGCCTTGGGACTTAGACGGTAGTTCACCGCCACCACTGCAAAGCCTCTGTTCATCAGTTCCTGGGGGATGTGTTTTCCACCGCCTTCCAGACCACCGCCATGAAACCATACGATAGTGGGAAAATCTTTTTTGTCCACCGGATAGTAGACATCCAGTTTGCAACGTTCCTTCCGGTAAGCGTCAGTCTCGGACTTGGCAATATACGGCAGGTCTTTTACGGTTTTATATACTTCCTGCGCATGCAGGGTTAACATACAGAATAATAGCAACAGAAGTGTCACTTTCCTTTTCATGGCATATTTGTTTAAAGGTTTGTAGCTGCAATATTAGGCAAATAATTTTAAAGAGCGGCTTCTTAATTGTTGAAAAGATTGTCTGTACGTTCAATTTTAATCATTACATTTGCGCAAGCATTCAATTTCTTACAATTATGGCACACCACTTGAATACCAACAAACAGTTTATGGTAGGCAACGGCATCCTGGCCTTTGCAGTTATTTTCGTTGTCGTCATCTTCATTTACATGAGCCTGCGCCTGCAAAAGCAGAAAGATGAAGACCGGAACTTTATCGAAACGTACACCATCACCCTGGAAAAAGGATTTATTGGAGACTCCCTGTCACTAATGATTAATGACAGCGTGCTGGTGAATAAGAAAATAACCGAAGAACCATTCAGTATGGATGTGAAACGTTTTGCCGAACAGAGCGCATTGTTGATTGTGGATAAAGCAACGGATCAGCTATCCCTGTTTGAACTGAGTGAAAAAGGTGGTAACTACCGGTTTGAAAAAGAGAATGGGGAAGTAAAACAGTTGGCGCAAAAATAATTCACCACAGAGTAGCACAGAGTCTCACAGAGTTTAATCTATTGAAATAAAACTCTGTGAGACTCTGTGCTACTCTGTGGTGAGAACTTATTTCACCTGAAAATAGAACTTATGCTTCAGTGATTTTCCCGGCATCTTAAATGTCAGTTCCACAAAGTTCTCTTCATCTTCCAGACAGTCTTCGCTATTATAAGTTATCAGAATGTCTTCGCCACATGGCACAGCTTTCAGTTGGGAAGCGCAGTTAGAAGTAAGTTTCGGCATAGCAGCCGTAGTTATCTTCTTTCCTTTTATAAATAAGGAGACTATATAAGCATCCTTGCCGTCCGACTTTCCTTCGGCAGTGATAAAGGTTGGCAACTTCCGATAGTTCTGAACGACACCTTCCGCCCATTCGCGGCGTGTCTTATCGAAGAAGTATTCTACGGCGGGACGCATTTTTGTGATGCACTGGTCTATTTCTTCCACAGAAGAGATATCAGAAATATGCTCTTCCATCTTCTTTATCAAGTCCTCCATCGCACGGTCCTGCTCTTCAAACTGACGGACCAACGCTTTATGTTCGCTTTCAGGGAAGGGGTAGCGTATCGCATAAGCGTACGTTATCTTACCGGACTTCTTATCACGGCGTTTCTCCCAGTACGAACCATCAACTTTAGAAAGTGAGATTCCCTTGATAAAAGGCAAAGAAGCCGCACGGGTAGAGCCTTCGGCCATATACTGATCGACAAACTCCGTGATACGGTCACCGTTACCGGAAGTCTGTTTCACTGTATGCGAATCCGAGAACTCGACATTCTGTGCCACAGCTTGAATAATCTGTCTCTTCACGCTTTCCAGGCATTGCTGACGCGCCTCTTCCATCGAACCAGTCTCAGCAGAAGCCACGATATAGCCGGACTCCGCAGACTCATACCAGACGGGAGCTTTCTTATCACTCTTCTCAACGACTTTATATGCCTGGGCAAACAATGAACCTGTTCCCATGCAGAAAAGCAAGGCAACCGTAATTCCTATTCTTTTCATCTTCATAAGCGGTTTTCCTTTCTTTATTTCCAATCAACGGGCAGATTATGGATAATCACTTTACAGTTATCCACCGTCATTTCTACATACGAAAGTGTAGCACAAGGAGTACTGACACCTTTGATTTCGAACACCTTACCTATTCTGACACCTTTCGGCATCTTGTTTCCATAAGTCCAGGAAGTACAGCCATTCGTCTCTATCTGAGAGAAATTAGTAAAGGTCGCACCATCCGGATCAATCGCTGAAGTCATACGAATAGTCGCACTGTTATTCGTCACACCTGTATTGGTGAAGCGGGCATAGACACGAATACTTTCAGCCGTTTCATTGCCTTCACAAGACACCAGTTCGAAAGAAAGGTCATTGCAGGAAACCGAAATCTTACATTCGGGCAAAGGAGACTTCTCAGGCTGCACGACAACCGGTTCAGGAGACGTCACAGGCTCTGCGACAGGAGTAGATTGCACTTCCGGAGCAGGTTCCGGGGAAGCCGGTTCTTCGGGAGCCGGTTCAGGAGTAACAGGTGATTCTTGCGGCTCCCGCTTCCCTATCTTTTGCAATATACCCAACACTTCATCGTAGCAAGGTACCGTTTCGGGAACTATAGACAAATAATCCGCAGCTTCATTCAAGAGCCCGGCATCTATCAGCACCTCCGCTTTTTTAATGATGACAGGACAATTCTGCTGGTAGAAATCAGCAATACGCTTACGTGTAGTGCGGATGAAACGTACAAAAGCCGGATCGGTAACCTTGATGCCGGAGATAAGCGAAGCAATCGCATCGTCCTTACTCCCGGTAGCGTCTCCCTGTACCTCGATAACGGCCGTTCCATATACACTGTCGTCATACTTATTGCGGGCAGTCAATGAAAATTCACCTGTAACCAACATCACGTCCCGCAGTAATCCTTCCGTCTTCTTCGTCTCTCCGAGAACAAGTTCAGGCTGAATGACGAACGCATTGTAAAGTGAAGCAGTTCCGGCATTATTGCGGGCAATAATTTGCTCCACTTTCAGTTTCAGTGCATCCATGTTCTTCTGGCTTAATCCCTTCTGCGTGGGCGTACCCGCCACAAAATGAATGTTATCCTGCGCCGCCGCACCCAGCGAAACGAGCAGCAGTAAAGCCCATAGAAATCTATTCTTCTTCATAAAATGCAGATTTATTTAATGGTTACAGTCAACCCTTGCCCCATTGTAACTACAGAGGCAACATATTCTCCCCCTAATTTCTCATCGAGGAAGTTCTTCAGTTCGGTACTGAAGCGGGAAATGGTATAAGCGCGTCCCTGCGCTTCATCCCAAATTGGCACTTGTACGGACATATCGATCACCTTGTCGTTGCTGCGGCTCATATCGTAAACACCATTCAAGGCGTGAACCTGCAACCAGTCTTCCAATACGGTCTTGAAACTTGCGCTTCCATCGGGCAACGGCTGGTCAAAATCCCAGTCGGTGATAGATTTCGCCAGTACCATTTGGATAGCCATCTCACGACCATTCTTCACAATGTCATTGAAAGAAGCCTGCAACTTGGTAAAGAACTCATCTTTTACCTTTTTGAGAGCATAGTCCGTCAGCTTAATGGTATCTGTAGTGACGTACTTACCACTTTGGAAAGTGGCGCTTGCCAGATTGCCTGCCGTCTGAAATTCAGTTGCCGTCAGCTCCAGCGACACTTCGCTTTGACGTCTTGTATCAGTGGTTGTCATCACTTTGGCAGTCACAATGATATCCGCGCCCATATTCTGAATCATCTTAGTTACGGCATCAGACTGAGTACCGGCTGTCAGCACGTCATTCCGTTTCGCCCGTTTCAGTTGGGCTAGGAAATCTTTCGTCTTATATCCGCGTGAATTGAACTCACTGGTCATTTTGCTCACGGCATAACTCAACATCTGATTGTGATCCAGGATAGCACGTATATCTTCATCTTCCCTGGTATAAGGAACCACCGTCACCGTAGGCAAACTTACCTGGCTGTTGGGAGTGCCCACTGCCATACCAAGATTAGTCTGCACCTTATTCCGGTTCAGATCTTTCTGCAAAGCATCGAACAGAATAGTCATTTCCACCGTGCAGCGGTATTGCTTACCTTGTTTTTCCGGTCCCTCCGTAACTGTATAGTCCTTAACAAACACGGAATAACGGTTTTCATCAAAAAAGCGGCGGTCATAGTCAGGTTTTGCAGTAGAAACCATCGGATTTCCCTTATTGACTCCATCCACCCCCGTATAGAATAAGGTATAGAAGGCAGACTTCAATGCCATATTTGCCGCCTCTTTTTTCTTCTCACTGATACCCAGGGCACGGACAGTCAATGTGTTTCCCTGCTGTTGCAGAAAGACCACTTCACTGGAATAATTCTGTCCGTAAAGAGTGGCGGACAGAAATATTCCCAAAAGAAACATAAAACAATGCTTCATAATAACTGTATGGTTTTATTAGTTGAAAATCCCGCCCATCAATGTCTGTTCGCGGGAAACGATCTTTATCGGTTGCTCATCACGGATGGCTTTCATGATTTCTTCACCACCCTTCTGCACCTTACACAAAGAGATATCATCTCCTTCAACCGCCTTCACGGTCAAACGGCCGATTTCCTTCTTGGCTTCGCGTCCGGCCACTTCACGTATGGCATAAACAGTAAATTTCTGGGCTTCTTTCACACCATTCATGGAGCCGAGGTTAATGTACACTTCCTCTGCCTTGCCCTTCTTCTCGCTATTTACTTCAAGGATAGTTCCTTCCATTTTGAAGTATTCATCCACAAAGTCGCGCATGCTGTATACCGCACTTTTGATAGTGTTGGCAATGGCTTCTTCCTTATTGCCACCGGTTCCTCCGGTCAGTCCGCTGTGCTGGAACGTCTTTGTACCGATCAATGTACCGTTCTTCGGATTGATAACTTTCAGTGTATAAGATACTGAGCCATCATAATACCCTTTTCCATCTCTTGTCTTATAAGCAGCAGTCATAGAAGATACCTGACCTGTAATGATGAACTGTGCCCCCAATTCTTCCATCACTGAGAGGCGGTCCATTTCATTATCGTCACCCGAAGAGATATTAGCAGATGAGCGACGTTGCGATTCAATACGCAAGGCATCCTGTGCATCCACATCAATCAGAATCACACGTTCCATCTTCTGTATACCCTCAATCACCGTATTACGCAAGCCCTCTACCCACGAGAACGGTGCATCGCTGGATCGTTTGAAATAGTCAATGAATACCGTAGGTTTTCCCTTCGGCTCATCAAAGTTCTGGCAATAACCGGCAAGTGAATATACCACACAAAACACTAAGAGTACAATCTTTCTCATAAACTTCTTGAATTATATAATTTAAACTTCTGAACTTGCATCTTACTTTAATTTTTCAAAAATAAACATTTGTTATCAAACCGCAAGAGCGTTTACGTTTATTAACTCAAAAAAGAAATACAATCACGGAAAACAGTGACAACCCCTATACCGTGTACCGATTGTATCAGAATCATGTCCGCATCGTACCCGAACCGTATCTGCACCGTACTTGCTCCGTACATTCACCACTCAGAGGTACCTCTGACCGAAGGAACTACGGAGTTGGTACGGAGCAAGTACGGCTCAGATACAGTTTAAGGGTAATCCAAGTCGTGATAAGTGAGTCGGTAAGTTATGGTAAGTCGTGGTAAGTGTACAGTAGCAATATGTGGCACGACTTCAAGTGGTTAAAACTCCGTGCGATATTGCCTCAATTCTTTCCGCAAAGCTTGGGCTTTTCCTTCCGTCAATTCATCGAGAAGTGCCCAGAAACGCTCTCCGTGATTCATCTCACGAGTATGAGACAATTCGTGCAGAAGCACATAGTCTATCAGATGTTTCGGCAACAAAACCAGATAGTAAGACAGGTTGATTGTACGCTGTGCCGAACAACTCCCCCAGCGTCCACTGCTGGAATTGATTTTTACACTTTGGTAAGGCAGATTGTATTTCTGTGAAAGCATATACAGACGGGGTGGAAGAATGATCTTTGCATTACGACGCAGAGCCTCCTCGATAACTTTACGTAACCATGCTTGTAATTCCGCATCAGCAAAATCAGCTCCCGGCGGACAGATAATCTGCATCTCTCCCAACTCCGAGCGTGAAAGGAAACGTTCGCGCTGTCCGCTTACAAGACTTAATTTGAAGAACTCCGTATCAATCCGAAAATTTAAGTCTATCATAGGATGAGTATGTTTTTTCCGGGCCACCCGCAAACGGGGACGCAGTTCTTCTATCGCATTCTTTATCTCTTTAAGTGTAGTTCCCGGTGGAATGGTTACATAGATAGCGTCTTCCCGCGTACGAAAAGTCAAACGCCGCGCACGGGTATTCACTTTAATAAGAAAGCGTCCAAGTTCATTATCTTCCAATACATTTTCCAAAACGACAAAACCTCCCAATGAATAAACAGACAAATAAACGAAATATCGTTCGAATATACAAATGACTAGATACCCAAAAACGGACAAGTGTCCGAAAATGAACACCTGTCCTAAAAGAATACATGCTAATTATCAGCACTTTATTAAATTGGCATGAATATTGACCTATAAGATGCAACCGGACGTTGCCAAAAAAGTTTCTGAAAAAAGAGAAAAAAGTATGCAACCTTTTTTAAGTAACTTACGTCTAATAGATAAACAGGAATAATATAAATGAATAATTATAAAACTAAAAAAGTTATGAAAAAGTTAGCAAGCCTCCTTACATGCATCTGTTTAATCCTTAGTACAACAGCGTGCTCACAAAGCAAGAACTACAGTTCAGGCAACTGGGGTAGTAAAAAAGTGATAGCCAGCAACAAATACGTAACAAAGGACATCAAGGTAGATAACTTCAAGAAAATCAGTGTAGCCGGTAGCCCGATGTTACGTTTACTCAAAAGTCGGGACGCCCCGAAGTAGAAGTCTACACCTCGGACAATATTGTTGACTTGCTGGATATTAAAGTAAAGGACAACACCTTATATATAGGTTTCAAGAAGGATGTCAATGTGTCTTACAAGAAACTGGAAGTACGTGTATCTGCCGAAACTCTGAATGGGATTTCTGTTGCCGGTTCAGGGGATGTCTTCCTGAAAAACGGTCTCCAGACTAATGACAATTTATCAATCAATGTTGCCGGTTCAGGAGATATCAAAGGCAGTGGCATCAAATGCAATGATATGAAAGTATCTGTAGCGGGATCGGGCGATATCAATGCTGATAATATTACTTGTAATAACCTGAAAGTATCCGTTGCAGGATCGGGTGACATGGTATTGAGAAATGTAACAGCTACGGGCACGGAAGCAAGTGTGGCCGGATCAGGCTCGGCAACTATTACCGGTACAACCCAAACAGCTACTTACAGCGTAGCCGGATCAGGCGATTTACTTACAGAAGGTTACGAGGCTCAACGCGTTACCGCCAGTGTAGCAGGCTCGGGTAGCATCAAATGTTTCGCAACCGAGTTCCTGAAAGCACGCACCAGCGGCAGCGGAAAGATAGGCTACAAAGGAAATCCGGAACTGGATTACCCGAAGAAGAGCTTGTACAAACTTTAAGATTCTCTCTTACGATTATTATAAAAAGGATAGTTTAACAAACATCAAGCGAAAGGGGTTCGGGAGGAAGCCCTTCGTTGTTTTTATACAATGGATATATAGATATTGCACATCCAGAATAGTTTATCTGCCTGTATTTAGCATCTTGTCGCATCTATATGGACTATTTGTCGCCTGTCATTTCTCTTTTCCAGCTAATAAATAATGTTTATGGCTTAACTTTGCTCGCTATATTTCTAAACATAAAAAGAAAATGAAGATGAAAAGAATTTTTAGGCTGTCTTTATGCCTGCTTACTGTGTTTTTATTGGGAGCTTGTTCTTCGGATGATACTCCGGTTGCTAATGTTCCGCAACTTTCCGGAAACATAACGTTTGACCGTACGCGAGTGGGAGTAGGCCAGCCTGTGAAAATGAGTTTTGCTTTGCCCGCGTCAGTCAGTCCGGACGTGTTGAAAGCAGAGTACTCTTTCAATCTGGGCGGTATAGCCGATTTGCCCGTAGAGGCGGAGAATAATGTCTGTACCTATACGTACGCCTTCAGAGAAGCGGGTACATACCCGGTTAGTTTTAAGGTACGCTACTTATTCAACTATCCTGATGCGACGGGCGAAATCTACAGAGACGATGTCATAAAGAAAAATTTGCAGGTAGTGGCTTGCGATGTGCGTAATTCTTTCTGGGGTGATAACCTTGCAGAGACGCAACGGAACTGTGGCAGTGTGCTGGAGAAACAAGAAGGGAATACCGACCTGTATGCCGCTGTCTTGAGTAGTGAGTTCGGTTCTTCAGTGGAGGGAGGTAAAGAGACGACTGTCGGCTACACCTTCAAGAATGATAAGCTATATATGGTGCAGGAAGTAAACCTGTTTGATACACAAGTGCCTTTCACTTTAGTGTTCCAATATTATAGAGACATAAAGAAGATGTATGGTGAGGCTGTTGAGATAAACTGGAGTTCGGACACTGAAAAGAATAATGGCTATTTCGACGCTTACGTGAATGGTCGTGACAAGACAGCTCTAGAAGCGATGAATGTATTCCTGACAACGGAAAAAGGAGGATGGGTTGCTTTCAACTTCGAGAAAGAAAACACCATGATGGTAGTGCAGTGTTACAAGAGCAACGATAAGTGGGTAGTGAAACGCGCTTATAGAGAGAAAGAATAACAGGAATTGAAAGTATTTGAAAATAGTCCGTCTCGTAAGCCGAAAAGCAGATCGCAATTTGGGCATACGAGACGGACTATTTTCATCTTATCTTAGCAACAGCTCAGAGGGAAGTGGAATTCCCGTGATTTTCGTTACAGGAAGAAATTGTCTGCCCTTCTCCTATCAAAGGTAGGGTGTTACCGCGGGCATCTATACAGCAATCCTTTATGGAAGCCTGTGAGGTGGCTTTGCCTGCTATGCTTCCACGCACGGTTGTTTCTTTGTCGGCATTGACCGACAGAACGGCGTGGTTATTGCAAGAATGCAGCGAGGCACTACCTGATACCTGGCCGCAAATGCCGCCAACGTAGGTACATCCGCTACCGCGATGTATGTCGGCATAGTTGTCGCAGTAGCGGCAATCGAGGTTGGTGGAGGAAGAAGAGTAACCGATGATGCCGCCTGAACCGGAACTGACAGCATCCTTTATTCGGAATGTGCCGTAATTGCTGCATTGGCTGATGGTTACGTTTGACTGGGCATAGCCGATGATGCCACCTACATACGTCTGGGTGCTGCTGCTTGCGGCATTGTCGGTGGCTGACACAGAACCACGGTTGATACAACCATTCATAGTGAGTGGAGCATAAGTGCTTCCCATCAGTCCTGCAACGTGATTCCCTCCTCCGGCACTGGTGATTCGACCGTTATAACTGCAATTGCTGATGCTGTAGGCACAGTTCCGCTTATGTAGGCTATCAGTCCGGCGGTATGGGCTGCTTGTGCAGTGCTTCTTGGGTTATTTTCCACATCCGCCAAAATATGCAGGTCCTTTACGCTCCCTTCACTTGCCGCACCTATGAATGCAGCGGTAAAACTCTGGCATTTCATGACTCCTTTGACTATATGCCCGTCCCCGTCCAAATGTCCTTTGAAGTAAAAGAATTTACCGTCTACCCCGGTTTCATTGTTGTGCCCGCCAATCGGGCTCCATTTGTCGGAATTGATTAAGATGTCCTTGGTTAACCGGAAATACTTCCCGGCATAATCGTCCCTGTTGACATACTGTATCAGTTGTTGCAGATTTTCGGTAGATTCAATGATATACGGATCTGCTTCAGTTCCGCTTCCATTATACTCCATAGGAGTTACAGCATGAGGATCATCATATTCTATTATTTCCTCACCGCTTTTGCTGAGGCTGAAGTTCATGGCGCGGTAGCGTTTGCCTGCCTCGTAGGTGACTTCAGAAGAGAGCGTTTGCGTCTTCACGTAACGCGTGCCGTTCCGGCAAACCACAGTGGCGGTAAGTTCGCCTGCCGGCAAGGTGGTGGGAACCATCATGAAGTAGACGCGTAACCCGTTGGCAGGCAGGGTTTCCGTGGCTTGCGAGGGGATTTCTATGTTCTCCAATCCGACACTTAGGTTTCTCGTCCGGCTGTCGGCGATGCCGGCGGCGGTGGAGGCGGAAAGGGTTTCGTAGAAAGGCTTTTCGCCTTCGTAGTGGAGCAGGAAGAGGCAAGGTTCGCCGTCAGCTTTCGGGTCGTAGCCTTCCAGCGTGAGGTCGAAGCGCATGATGGCGAGCAGATGCTCGAAGGGAACGAGGGAGGATTCTATTCCGGTAATACCGGTAGCACGCATGTAGTCGTAGGTAGAGAGGTGAGCGGTGGAATTGTTGCCGTTCTGCACTTGTCCCGTCAGAGAGGCTTGGGCTTCCTGCCACGTGTTTCCGGTGCTGCGGGCAGCAGGATAGAAGAGGTTGAAAGAGGTGTTCGCATCCACATCTTCGGCAACGTTTCCCGTGAACTGGGCGTGAGCGTTGTCACCGGTTGCGGAAGCCTCGCTATAGGTGAACAGGGCGGATGTTTCCTGTCCCACTACTTCCTGCACGTGCGGTGTGGTATAGAATCCTTTGAAGGCGTCTGTCGGTTGCCAGCTCAGGGCCATGCCTGCCTCGTTGTTGTCCTCATACGCCATGCGCGTGTCGGGGCTTGGACGGTTGGCATCGGGAGTTGCGTCCGGGTTGCCGGTGTTATCGCTGGCGGATGCTGCGGTACTGATGCTTCTTGTGCGTAGTTCCCTCATTCTTACCCCTTCGTTCTCCGTACAAGAGGAGGCGATGATCAGTCCGGCCATCATCGCGAACGGATAAATGAACTTTCTCATTCTACTTTGAGTATTTTTTTAGATTGTCAGTTTTCTATAGTCAGTATATCATTTATCAGGTCTTCCAGTTCGCTGGTCGAGGCATTTCTTCCACGGTTGCGGGCCGAAGAAGAAGGGAACATGCTGCCGTCGCCGTAGCCGGGCACCGAGAAACTGCCTTGCATCACCGGTTCGCTGGTTTCCAACGGAATGATCTCTATGGCCGGAGCCGTGTATGGCTCTTTGGAGGATGCTGTTTTCAAGTGATTTTCTGTATTCATACTAATTATTCTTTTGATGTTGATTATTTGATAGTTTTTATCCTTGTATACTCAGATTGTTTCGCATGCCAGTCCGTTTGTTGCGTCAATAGCGGAAAGAGGAACTGCGCATATAAAGAAACCGAGTTCCGCTTGCTACCTCGTCCGATGTGCTGCATTCGGTTGTCTTATTGTATGTCATGGTTATAAATTCAGGTTCGCTGGCACTGTTCCTGCCAATGATATAATTGCTAGAAGCTTCCAATCCGCTTTGCCTGTCGGAATCTCTTTCTTTAATGTTGTATTTCCGGTGTAATTCTTCCAGATCCTTCAGTGTATTTTCTTGTGTAAATATCTCCCAATCCTTTGGCCTGTCGGCGAAAGCTACCATCGGGTTACCCGACCACATATTAGGACTTGCCACAAACATATACGGACCGTATTTATAGAACAATCGAAGCTCTTTTCCCAAACTGTATAAAATAGTTTGCCTTAATACATAGTCGGCCGAATAGGTTTCTGTGCTGTCGGTGGGGGTGATGTCCAAGTCACCGGCGTTGTAATAAAGTGTGGGATATTCGCTTCGTTTCCCTATAGGTGTCAAAGTACATTCCAAGTCTTTCCATAGGATACGGTAGAGCGAATCGCTTGTCACAGCAAGTCCTTCGTTCCGCACCTCTCCCGATATGATGGGGTAGAAAGAACGGAGCGCATATTGTTTTCCCTTTATCCATATATATTCGGATATGGTCTCTACGATAGCCTGGTCATCGGCTCTCAGATATTCCAACCACCATTGATTATGGTATTTCATATCATCCGTTATGAGCTTCTGGCAGTCGATCTGCCGGTATTTCTTGTCGTACACTTTCGGGAACATGTCGTCTTCATACTGAATCTCTATGCCAAGTTGTGTAAAGACGAAGTTCCGCGCTTTTTCATCGGTTATGAACTCGTAGATGGGAATAGCTTGAAGTCTATCAGTTCCACATTGTTCTTTACGGGGTCTTGAAGATCAAGACGGATGGATTTATACCATTTGTCTACAATATTGTCGCCAAGCACGTCTTTTTCGCAATTGATGATTTCCGTTATGTAGGTCACATCTCCTCCACGCGCCGAGATGCTGCGCGACTGGCGGGTCGATGTCTGGCTGTAAGTATTGGTCTGTCCCTCTTCCATTTTGAATCCAACACATGTTGAGGAATGAGGCTTCGGCGGCTACGGAAAGCGTTGTCTTGCTGTCTAAGGCAGCACGCTCGAAGGTGGAACAGAACTCAAGTTTTCCGCCCAAATCGGCATGATAGATGACATGGGTACCGTAAATGCGGAATAGTTCGTCCGTATATTCTGTAGCCTCGTCAAGATTGTCTTTTCCAATGGCATCACTGATTTTATTAATACAGTTTCGGAAGCCTTCGGTCAATATCTTTGGATTATCCCGTGCTATCTCTATCAGACTGTAAGGGTCGATATGTCGGGAAAGGGCTTTATAGTTGTTCATGATGGTGCAAAATGAGTAGGCATTGGTCTTGAGATCACTACGTGCATAGCTCCCCTCCACGTGTGCTTGGAAGAAACCGACATCCAGTCCCAATCCGGCATGGGCGGATAGCGACTTGAGGAGTTGTTCACTGTCTTTTCCTTCCAGAATGGTGGTTACCATATCGGGCGCGGAGTCATCCACGATACATGAGGTCTTGTTCTCCCGTTCGTACAGCCGCAAGGCAGGCAAGCTTATCACTTGGTCGCGTACGCTGTTGTAGCTTGCATATTTACCGAAGGCATCGTAGCCATAGCCCACACCGTATGAACGCATCAAGGCTCCCGAATAGGCTTCTCCCACCGTCTGGCTCAGGCTGCTTGCCTGACGCAAGGAGTAGGTGCGGATTATCGCGCCTTGCCGGTCAGTGAATTCAAGTTCACCGAGGCGTTCCTCTTGATAAGGATTTTGCTCCACTTCGATGGTGAGTGGCTCGCCGCTCCGTACGATAGAATCGGACAGGAATACAAAACCTTCCTTTGTCCGTATGCGGCATCCTTCCAATCCGGCCAGTCTCTCTGCCGTCAGAGTGTAATCAGAATATCCGCGTTTCAGGAGAATCTCATTTTCCGTTGCGATATGAACTTCATTCTCCTCCATTGGAACTTGAAAGCTCTCATCTTGGCAGGCAGTCAGTACAGCCAGGATAAGGATATATTGCAGCTTAAGAATTTTCATAAGGTTTTGTTGGCGTTATTTGTTAATCAAAAGTTTCAGCTACCATATAAATCGGTAAAAGCAAGGTAGCACAATCGGTGGAACCTATCGTTGCTAATTGATAATCTTTCATGGATATCCGGCTGGCTCTTCCTGATTTGGTTATTCTGGCAATATCGAGAAGGGAATCCTGTTTGGAGGTCATGTCCCGAATGGGGAAGACAATAGCTTCCGTGTCAAATTTATCATAAGAACTACCGGATAAATGGCGAAAAGCCCCTTTGCCCCATTTTAATCCTAATAAATTGCTTAGATTGCCGGGATTTAGTTCGAAAAGAACCTTTTCGTTTCCGTTACATACTTTCATCAGACTGTTTATCTGATTGTCAGTGGGGAGATAATGATTAATGTTGGACCAATAAAATGCTTGATATAGATCGTTCGTTGGCTTGCACATGTGAAATTTATTGGCACCTTCGGACTTATTGAAAGGAGCATAATCTGTACTATCTATAATATCTCTCTTTTGCAGGCTATAACTGGCTTCGAACCACATCAAGGGACCTACCTTGATTAAATAGAGTTTGTCGTTCTCGTCGTCTCCTGCACTATATATTATCTTTTTAGATGAGGCTCGAAGAGGATGTACGGAGGTTATCGAATGTATACTATCTTCTACGATGTATTTGTTGTTTTGTTTTGGGGGCATTATCTGTACGGCAGCGTTATAAAAATATAGTTGTTTCAGCGATTTGCTATTTGCGTCGAACAAATGCGCAAATTGGGCATTGTCGTACCTGACAGAATCGTTGGGCTCATAGAGGCAATTATTGCCCAACCAGCGTACTGCACCCGGATGGTTATCCGCATCGCCTATGAAAACACCGCAATAAAAGTATGGTTTCTCTTCGATGAATGGGTAAGCTATTATGACGGCGTCATCACGACGGATGGCCGGCACATACTCCTTTACAAATATAAAGTATCTGTTTTTGTTGCGGGTATCTGCTTTCAAAGCACATGAACTTTGTCTTTGTAACCATTCCTTGCGTACAATATCTATTTCTATCCGGGCCGGTGTATCTTCCGGCTTTGGCGCCATCTCCGGTGAGTTGGTATATTTGGAAAAAGCAATCTGCACCAATCTGCGCTTGTCGGGGTCGTTGATTATCTCGTATATGGGTATCAGGCGGCATCCCACCATACCCACATTGTACTCTTTTCCGGTATCGGCGGGGTCAATGTTGAACGATGCCTGCCATTTCTTTATCTCGTCAGGGGTGATCTGGCGTTTCGCATTGACTGCTGCCTGCATGACTCCGTATGTCTTGGAGTCTCCGCCTACGCAAGTCAGGTCGGCCTTGTAGTCAATGCCTATCTCTCCCTGGTATGTATCGTATGATTGGCTGCTTTGTCCTTTGTTTTTTCCGAACACTTTCTTCGTGACGGTAGTGACCGAATGCTGCGTTTCGATGGAGGTTTCGCGGGTGATCGTTGTATGCAGTTCGAGGCTTCCCCCCAAGTCAGCAGATACCACCAAGTGGGTTCTGAATTTATTGAGAAAAGCGTAGGCGTTGTTTTCATTAAGTTCTTTCAAGGCTTTGCGGAATTCCTGTGAGTAGAGCGGGGAATCATCACTTGTGGCTTGGGAACGGAGCATACCTATATCAATGGTACGTGAGGAAATAATCTGCTTCAAGCGCACAAGACCGCACACCTCTTCGATAGTCTTGTTACGGTAGATGTCGGTCTTGGTATCCGAGACCTTTCCACAGCCTAAAAAGGTGGCCTTGCTATCCATGTTTTTTGTCAGCTTTCCAGCCAACTCGGTAATGGTGGTACCGGAGAATATCTCCAGGTCCTGATAGTGGCGGCGGTCTTCGGAGATGATGGTAATGCCTTTGGCTTCTTCCGCTTCCACCACCTTGTCATAATCCAATATCGGATTGTCGGAATAGCTTCCATCCGACGCATACTCTTTCATGATGTCATACCCATATCCCATACGGTGTTTTTTCTGCATATCTCCCGTCAGGGTGGCGTTATCCTCGTCGTTGTAGCCCGACTGACGGATGCGTACCTGCACCCTGTAAGTGTCCGGCTCCTTGGCATCGGCAATAGTAATGACCGCCACGCGGGCAAAGGGTTCCGTGTTCTCTTCCACATCGAAACGTATATACTGCGACTCGCTCCCTTCCGTAGGCGTGAGGGTGAGCCATTCCGATTCGCAGGTGGCAATCCAGCCGCTGCCCTGACACTCCACATAGAACGCGTAATAGTCCGCCACACGCTTGATGCGCCAGGGATTTTCGGGCACGGATATGCGGATGGGTCCTGAAACCAGTTCTTCGGGCAGGTCGATAAGTCCGTCGTCATCATCGCGGCAAGAGGTTGTGGCGACGGCAAGGCACAACAGCAGGGTGAGAGGAAAGAGTAAACGTTTCAACATCTTTGATTCTTGATTTATGAGTCTCTTATTTTCAGGCAACCGTCGGTTGCAGTCTTCTATTTATCATCTTCTTTTTTATCCAAACTTCCTTCTTTGTCCACATAGGCTTTCAGTGCATCGTGGGCGGTCTGGTCGTTGATGAGCAGGTAGATGGGCACCAATTTCATGTCTATCATGACAGCTGTGGAAGGCTCCACGCTCTGTTGCCACGACAGCACTTGCTCGTTCTCCAATACACCTCCCGTCGCCAGGATGCAGACCTCGTTCACGTTGCCGCCACGTATGTTCACTTTGGCTTCGGTCTTCTCCAGGATATTCTTTTGGTCCTGGCTATAGTCCCCTTCGCCTTTGACGTCGATACCGATACTGACTTTCAGTTTGAATTCGAGCGCGCCTCCGGCGGTCATACCGTCTTTCAGCAATGACTTGTCCACGGAGATGTAGTAGTCGAGCACGCACCCCATGACGGACTTGCTGATGAAGCAGGGTCCCACCTCGCTACAGAAGTCCTTGCAAAGTTTCTCGATGGTGATCTGCGAATTGCCTGCCGCCTTTATGTCTTTGGTGAATTCCTCTACCTTCTGGATGAATCCCGGCGCATAGACTTCGTTTCTCAGTTCGGGTCTCTCGTTCACCAACGCCACCATGTTCATATAGTTAATTTCGCGCGTGAACTGGTAGCTTTTCAGCCGTTTCACGCCATATTCCTTGTCCTGCGTATTGGTAGACGAACTACCGTAGTGTCCCTTTACGTCGATGGCGAACGCATTGAAGTTCAGGTTGACGGAAGCGGCCACGGAAAGTTTTCTTGACAGGTCTTCTTGCGAAGTAGCGGTGCTCACCTCTTCTTCCACCTGCGGGTAATACTCATCGGTGATAAGGTCATAGCGTATCGCCTGTTGCAGACTGTCGAGGCGTCCCAGGTTGAAGAGCTGCATATTGGTGCCCAGGCAGTAGTTAGAGTTAGGCTGATAGGAGTAGCCCGCCCCTTTATTGGAAGAAATCATTTTCTTAACGGCTTCCATATCGGGTGTAGCCTTTTGGCTGGCAGCACGTGTGAAGGTGCTTTCACCGTTGCGGGTAGCGGCTCCGTTGAGGTGCAGGGTGATGTTCCCCTGCCGGGCTTCGCTCCCAATTGCATCCCACGTAGATGGGTATGAGGTCGGGACCTTCGCCTTCGGTGCGTAGTGGCGCCAAGAAATCTTTGTCCACTTCCAGTTTCCACGGACCTTCGGCATTTACTTTTATGAAATATTCGCCGTATTCCGAAGAAAGGTTGTCTACGGCATTCCCCCCCACCGTCCACCAAGGTAAACGGAGAAGTTGCGGGAACTTCCTCTTCCACATCGGGATACTGCACGAACGACGTATCACTGCCGCATGATGTGATGCCGACTGATACCGACAAGGCAAGTATGCCTGCCGCTAAGTATTTTTTCTTAATCATGACTTCTATGTATGGGGTGAAGCAAGAAGGAGTGCGCTAAAACAGCTCCTCCTTCTTGCTATAGGTAATCTTACTGTTGCTTTTGCTCTTCCCCCGGCAACTTCGGTGGTACCGTCGCTATGCTTTCAAGATATGACTGCAAATATGTTTTTGCCGCCTGGTCGGAGATGAGCAGATAGATGGGCACCAACTTCATGTCGATCATTACGGCCGATTTCGGCTCTATGCTCTGTTGCCAAGCCAGCAATTTCTCGTTTTTGAGTGTGCCGCCGGTGGTGAGGATAGACACTTGGCTTACATCGCCTCCGCGGACGTTAATCTTGGCTTCCACATTCTTCACGGAATTCTTTTTGTTATCATCGTATGCACCGTTGCCCTCTACGCTTACCGAGGTCTGAAACTTGATATCCAGCGCACCGCTTACCGACATGGTGTCCGTCACTAAACTTTTGTCCATGGAGATGTAGTAATCGAGCACGCAACCCATTACCGACTTGCTGACAAAGCAAGGACCGATTTCGTCTACGAACGATTTGCAATACTTCTTCACAGTCTCTTCGTTGATGGGCGTTGTAGCTGTCGCCTTCTTAATGTTGTTCGTGAAGTCGTTTCTTAGTTTTACGAATCCCGGTGCCAGCAATTTCGCTTCCATTTCTTCCGAACTTTCTGCCATGGCGATAATGTTCATAAAGTCAATTTCACGGGTGCACTGATAACTTTTCATACGCTTCACGGCATACTGCTTAGTGTTGCTGGTGCCGGATGAACTGTTGTAGGCTCCCTTTACATCAGCAGAGAAAGCGTTGAAGTTCAAGTTGACAGATGCAGCTACTGACAGCTTGCTTGACAAACTTTCTTCTGAATCGGCGGTAGTCACTTCCTCTTCCACTACCGGATAGATTTCGTCAGTGAGGAACGTCACGCCTGTCGAATCGCTTATTGCCGCCAGATTCTTCATGTTGAAGAGTTGGATGTGCGTGCCCAAGCAGTAATTGGAGTAGGGTTGATAGGAATATCCCGCACCTTTGTTGGAAGAGAGCAGGTCTTTCACATCACTTGGGTCAAATTTGCTGGTCTGGTTGACAGTGGTTGTGGTTCCGTCTCCTTCGGCGCGGGTGGAAGCGGCATCGGCGCTATATAGTGTGACACCGCCTGTGCGCGCCGCTCCCCAGTTGCTACCTACCAAGAGCTTCACGCGGGCAGGACCTTCGCCCGATTTCCGGTCCAATGCAAGGAAAGGAGTTGTACTCTCCAGTTTCCATTTGCCTTGTGCCTTGATGTCCAGGTAATACGTACCGAAAGTACCGGGAAGGTTGTTTACTTCTTTGCCACTTTCGTTCACCAAAGCGAGGGTCGGCTTGTCGAAACCTGCCGTAACGTCTTCGTCCGGTGTCGCAGCTACAAACGTATTGTCGCTGCAAGATGTGCTGAGGCACATGCCGGCAACTAAAAGGCCTGCTGCTAAAAGATTGCTTTTCTTCATACTAAAACTTAATTTAATTGATTAATAATTATATAAACATATCGATCATTCATGGTGCCATACCGTTTTTTTTCCGGCTTCGTTCCGGTCATTTGATTTTGTCCCAATTGTTTATCTGCCTTTTTATCTCTTCCCTCACCTTACCGGTGAACAGTTCGGTAAACGCCACCAGCTTCACGTCAATCAGAGCTACATTGGCATTACCGGCAATCATGCGGTCGTAGCTGATGCTTTCCAACCAACCTTTATAGTCGGTTTGGCTGATGCTACCCCCGGAGTTGAGTATAGATATCGCCTGCACATCCCCTCCCTTCACGTGCACATACTTGCGGTAGTGTTCCTTGATCTTTTTCATCGTCTCCACGTATTTCCCGCCTGCGTCCGCCTCGATGATACCTGCCAACGACGCTTCCAGTGCCAGCTCGATGGTGAGGCTCTCGCTCAGCACGGACTTGTCTATCTCCATTTCGTAGTCGATGGAGCCTCCTAAGCAGGAGCGGGAAACGAAACAGGCCCCCCACTTCTTGAGAAAACGGGTGACTGCTTGCTCGTCTACCCTCCCCGATGATTCATTCATGTCCTGGAGCTTCTTCCAGTCCACATAGAAGCCTGCCGCAAATAGTTCCTTGTCGCCGGCCATGACATCGGCAAGCACATTCCGGTACTGAATGTCGCGGCTGTAAATGATGCGCTTGGTGCGGCTCATGGCAAACTGCGTGCTCTTTGCCTCAAGTTTGGAGTAGTCCACGCTACCGGTCAGCCCTGCCTGGAACACCTTCACCAGGTCCAGTCCGATGGAAGCATTGGCACTGATCTGCTGCGATATCTCCTCTTCGGTCTTGCCCGTCACGAATTCTTCTTCCACCATGGCTTCATTATCGTCCATCACGTAGAACTTCCCGTTAAGCATCTGCTTGTAGTCCATGTGGGTGATGTCGAACACCTGATAGAGCATGCCCGTGCAGTAGTCCGCACTGACATCATAGCTGTAACCCGCCCCTTTCTCGACACTCGGCATACCGAGCAGTCGCGAAGCCCCGTTCTGTACCACGTTGACGGCAAACATCTTGTCGCTTCTTTTCAGGCAGACACTGATGGTGGCATAACGCCGTTCAGGCACGGGATTAGCTCCTATATTGACAGTGACATCGGCATTGCCGGTGCCTTCGGCCCTATTCACGGTGAGCCACTCCGCATCGACACTCACTACCCATTCGGCGTTAGAAGCAACGGAAATGCTCAACTCGTGCCCGTCCCTGTCTATCAGATAGTCCGTCTGATCCGGTGTTTCCAACAGGAGTTCCATCTCGTCTTTGCTGCACGATGTCAGCAGGCAGAGAATTAGAAAGACGGAGGATGGTATCTTACTTTTCATTCGTCAATTCTTTTTTGCAGGTATTCCTTCATGTTGTTACGGTACACGGAACCGTAGTTCCTCTCATTATATATTTGTACGTGCGACCCGATAGTGGTGCGGAACAGGCTGTAGTAAAGCTCCCGCAAGGCTATTTCCGGTCGGGCGGTCAGTTCGGACAACAGGGAATAGGTGAACCGGTTGCTCAGCCAGACACTCTTGTAAGGGATATCCGGTTTGGAGGTTTCCCATTCACCAGAGGCTGTCATACACATGATACCCGGTATGCCTTCGCACGCTTTCGCCACACTGCCTGCATAGCAGGTTTCCACAAACCACAACATCTTACGGTATTTCCGCTGGCGGTGGAGGGTATCGAACAGTTCTGCCGCCTGCCAGTGACTGAAGTTGTCGACATCTCCCCACGACAGGTTGCCCTGCATGCCATGGCCGCTCCAGAACACGAGTACATTGTCCTGCTCACCGGATGAGACAACGTGAGGCAAACGGTCGCTACGTTTTCCACAGAAGATGTCCACGAGGTCGGCAGGCGATAGTTCGGATAGCTTGTAGTCGATGACCGCACCTTCGTAAACGTCTGTACCATCGGGGCTGATGTACACTTTACCGGGATCGAAGTTCGACGGGTGTCCAGCTATGTCGTCTTCTTCAATCAGAATGATGTGCTCGTCATCGTATCCCCGGCTTTTCAGCAGTTGGTAGAAAGCCAGCGCATCGGCCTGGTGACGATAGTTACTCCATCCGCGCGATGCTGCGATGACGACTGCCCAACACTCCTTCAAAGCCGGGTATTCGGGCTCTTTCAGGCCCGAATCGAATTCCTGCTCCTTTTCTTTCTTCCAGTTCCAGCCTGCCAGATTGGCATTGGTGCGGTGCGAACCGTCGGTTGTGTGATAATCCAGTACTAGGAAGTTTTTACGGTAAATCATCCAGTGGCAATAGGTACTGTGTAATACGTTGGTATATACGTTCTTGTCGAAAGCCAGCAACCCGCTTGCTCCGTTCAGACAGGTGTAGCTCTGGAATTGAATCCCTAGCATCTTCACCCAAAGCAGCCCGGGCATCCATGCACCTTGCTGGTTGTCAGTATTCTCGTCGGATATCGTCATTTTTCTCAGGGACGTGTTCAGGTCGGTTCCACCGTTTACCTGGAGGTCGTAAACACCCATCAGTGTCAAAAAAGCGGCATCGTACAGGTAGGCTTCCCAGGTAGGTGCTTCGCCGAAGCGTACTTTATAGGCGATGTCGAAGCCTGTCTCCGGGTCGGCACATGTACCCACCCCCTCTATCTCCTCTGCCAAATCACCGCACGACTCAATGACGGAAGTCTGGAAGGCATTGTCCGAAAAGCAGGCGCGTAGCACTCTCCTTGTCATGTTGTTCAAGCATCTTTCTTACGTCCGCAGGCTTGCCCGGCACGCAGATAAGGAGCTTCAGGTGAAGTGCTCAAGGCTTCGCACATGGCTGCTTCCGGTTGCCCTATAGTGTATTTCAATACTTTGTCTACGCTCACGCCCAACTCGTTGGCCTGGAATGCAAACCAATCAATGAATGTTTGCCCATAGATATCATCGGAAGCGATGAGGGATATACGACGACAGCCCTCTTCCAAGGCAATGCTGAGCAAAGTTTCACATTGGGAGATATCGGTCTCCACCAGTGACCATAAGAAGCCCTCCTGTGCATACAACCGTACCAGGTCAGCGGAAGAAGCGGTAGGGGCGATAAGCGGCTTGTGGGACACAGCACATTCACGGGCTATGATTTCCACATTCTGTGAGGCGTAAGGGCCGATAATAGCATACAAGTCTTCGCGGTAGGCAAGCCTCATAGCAAGTTGTTCCATATCTTCTGTATCCTCATTGTACCACTCTACGTCCAGTTGTACGCAATTCTCGTCACCAACCGTCAACTCGTAGATAGTCTCCTGAGCCCATGCCACGGTGCGTTCGCACTTTTCTTTGGCGGAGGTGTCCGAAAGAGGCATGATGACCGCCACTTTGCATAGGTTTACCTTCGAAGGAGCGGGGGACGGTATGGCAGCCTCTTCATCTGTCGACGATGAACAACCGGAGAGCAGGCTGAACAGGCAACACAGCCAAAGGAGTGTTTTTGAATATATAAGGTGGATATCAGGGTAGTTTCTCTTCATATATCTGTTCTTTTTCATTAACGATTGGACGGTAGTATTCCACAAGGTCTTTATAGCTGGATTGGTATTCGTCAACAAGGGCAATATCAGCGTGCCCGCTACCTATGCCGTAGGTGGTATGCAGAGCGGGCAACTCCTTTTGTTCGTTCCATGCGGTGAGGTATTCCGCAACAGCCCGATCGATATGTTTCACCGTCGAGAACACGATATGTGCGGAGTATGCTGAGAGGTTGACGTCCATACCAGCAGTATAGAACTTGTCAGGGTTTTCGCGCGAATAGCGATATACCCCCTGATTGGAGCCACCGGCTATAGGATATATGAAACGATGGGTCTCGGTCAGACTGTCGGTCAGCTCGTATGCTCGGGCCTGCATGGAATAGCCTTCATGGTTGTCGGAGATGTAGCAAGTGGATACGGAAGTCCCCCCGTTGTCAATAAATCCTTCGCTGAATCCTGTTATGCTCCGCTGTATGGACAGATCTTGCGCGTTGGCAGCGAGGACGGCGGCCTGATATGAAAAGAGGGAGGCAATGGAACCTGCTATATAAGATGCGCCATACATGTTGATGAGAAAGGTATGTATGGGCAGATCGGTGCCATTTGTTTCGAACAGGAGCACGTCGTCTCCAAATCCATCACGCAGTTTCTTGCCTTGCAACCATTGCCGGATGGCCTCTTCGTATTCGTTACCTGCTATGATGGCAAGGCACTCTCCTTTTTTCGCAGAGTTTATGCCGTCAAGAGCCAAATTGAGCATCAGTATGCCTTCTTCCATATCTATAGGGGCGTAGAGCATCGTATAGAACCCGGCTTTCTTCTGCGCTTCAAGAATACCGGCCAGTACGAGGTCGTTATAGGCATGGTCTCCCAATGCGTTAACGGGAAAAATAACATACACGAACTTGTCGGGGGATTCCGGTGAGACTTCCGGAATCTCCTCTTCTATTTTGTCTTTATCATCGCAGCCTCCTGTCATAAGCAGGAAGCCTCCTGCCAGCAAGAAGTATATTAAATAAATAAGACCAGATTTGAGTATAGCCTTTGAACTTGTTTTCACCACCCTTGTCACTGATAAATGTTGTCTGCAAATGTAATAACATTTTATATGGCGGATGGTGACGTTTGAAATGCACTACTGACATTTGGTCAAAAAGTGGGCGACAATTAGTCCGTAGGAGGCTCCAAGGGCTGCTTTCCCTGTATATGCCTCTTATATTCGGAGGGTGTCATATCGTATGCTGCCTTGAACAGGCGCTGGAAGTGGCGGGTGTTTGAAAAGCCCGATACCTCGGCAATGGCCTGTATGGTATAATTAGGATGTTGCTTCAATTCTGTCAAAGCATGTTTCAATCTCAAATCTGTGAGATATTGCGAGAAGGTCATGTTGGTGTTCTCCTGTAGCATTTGTGCAAAGCGATTTTTGTCAACAGAGAGCCGTGCTAACATATCTTGCCTTACTAGTTCGGGCATCAGATAAAGTTTTTCATCTTTGATAATACGTTCCATTTTTCTGAACAAATCTTTATTGATGGAATCTTCCCTTTCTTGTTCTTCTGCTACCGATATTTTACTTTCGTCTATTTGCCTATGCAGTTTTTCCAATTCCTCTTCATACGACATCAGGCTGTCCAATTTGCCTGCTATAAGTTGGTTTTTCTTTTTGATGGTATTTATATGGCGTACGGCAAGCCACAATAAAACCAAAGCCAATGCGAAGGCGCACCCCAACAAGGTCTGAATGATGAAAGAGTTGCGCAACTGTTCGTCTTTCTGACGAATGTGCCATTCTTTTTCTTGCAGTTTATAGATAGTGGCCAGTTCTGCCACTTCATTTTTCCAGTTACGGGCGTTCAGGCTGTCTTCTATTACCTGCATTCTTTGTTGGTATTGGAGAACTTTCTGAAAGTCGTTCATTCCCCTGTGTGCTTCCGACAAGTTACTCAATATTCCGATAAATTCCTGGCTTATCGTATCTGCTGTCAGTTCGGTTAGGTCTGTTTTTTGGTAATAATCTATAATTTGTTTATACTGCTTCATTGCCAGTCGGTAGGCTGTGATGTCTATGTGAGCAGCTTTATGCTTTGAGTATCGAGTCGCAGAGAATTTCTCAAAATGCGTTGAAGCCTTTTGTAGTATTCCCAATTGGGCATAGAGATAGGCTTGCTTGATATACAGGTAGCTTAGCTGTTGGTCTATGTAACCTTGTGGAATACCTTTTTGTTTTTTCATTTGGTTGATAAGATCTTCCCGTTTGTTAGAGATGGCAATAGCTTCATTATATTTTTGTTCTCCGGCCAGATAGTTGGTCAATTGTCCGTAGAAATAAGAGAGGGTAGGTTTCATACGGAATTCCTTTTCATTTTCCAGTAGCTGGATAGCTTGTTCGAAACAATCGTATGCTTCTTGTCTTTGGTTTAATGCATAATAGTTTTCTCCCATTGTAAACAAGAAATCGGCCTCAGTTTGTTTATGTCCGATTTCTCGGGAGAATTGGATGCCTTCCGTTAAGTAATGGATACTTTGTTCGTAGTTTGCCAATCGTTGGTATGCAGCGGCTATGCATGACATGGTTTGCAGGTAATACAGTCGTTCGCTACGCAATGCAGTATCCTGAAGGGCCTTCAAGGCGTAATTCACACTCATTTGTGGCTGCCTTTTTTGTGAATATGACAAACTTCGTTGGGCATTTATCAGGCATGTTTTTTCCAGTTTTCTGTTTTCCATTACATCCAGCAACTTTAAGGCGCTGTCCGGAACAGCAACGTGTATTTTCATGACGTGTTTCAGTGTGTGGATGGAATCCGGAGCAGTATTGGCCTTCATTCCGGTCGGTACAAATATAAATAGTATACCTATGATTGATAATTGTAAAAAGACATTTTTCATTGTGAATGATATTATATCGGATTGTTTATAAAAATCAGGTGTGAATTGTTGCTCCGTCCAGTCGTTTCATATGCGCGTTACACTATCGGATGTCGTTCTTCCACGTGAGAAGAGCTCAAACGGGAAAAACGCGCTTTGATTTCGCAAGAGATATGTTTTTTGTATTTCTGCAAACAATTCCTAATTACTGTAACTCTCGTTGGGCTTATTCAAATCAAACATCGGGCTGAGGTACCGGACATTATTACCTTTACGGCCGATTACCATACCCTGCAACTCAATATAATTCTGCCGGTAGTCTGCCGCTTTTTCTTTGTCGCGACTAAGAGAAGGGATCGCAATCAGAGACTTGAGGACTCCGGTTGCTTCAGAAACCATTGTAGGTATATCGTAAGTCATATCTTTCTCAAATAAATTATCAAAATGCAAATTTATGAATAAATCTTAATATATGCTTAATTTACATTTGGCAAGTTTGTAATTTACGGGTGATATTACAACCACCCTTCTTCATGAGTTCAATATTCAGGATTGTTTTTTCGCTATAAAACCACAATTAAAAAAAATGTGTGTAACAAGGTCTAAAGAAAAAGTTAAGGAAATACGCGTCTGCGCGCATGTATGCGAGTGATGAATGAATTTCTCGAATGAATCTCTCAACACAAAAAAATAGGGAAACCTCCCGGCCTCCCTATTCGTATTGTTAACTTTAATATTAAATGCAGAGTATATCTCCATTTAATGCCTTTATGCCTTAGCGGATGGTTTTCAAACCTTTCATCTCCGCTTTATCAGCCTCTTTGATGCTGATGGCAACGCCACCGCTGGCGGCTAATTTCTGTTTCAATACACTCTTAGGTGTCACTACTACCTTACGTATACGATAGCTTTGGGGATTGGTGTCCCAATCTGCATCCTTGCCATCTTCGTAAATGGTAGCGATATATTGTTTTCCTTCCGGAAGCCAGGAGAAAGGAATCGTCGCCGTACGACTATTCTCATCGGTAATGCCGCCAACAAACCATTCGTTTTTACCTTTTGCCTTGCGGGCTACGGTGATATAATCTCCCGGTTCAGCTTCCAGGTACCAGCTATTGTCCCAATCTACCGCAACGTCTTCAATGAATCGGAAGGCATCCGGAAAACGGGCGTAATTGGAAGGCAAGTCGGCTACCATCTGGATAGGAGAAGGCATGGTCATGTAGAGTGCCATTTGCTTCACCAAAGTGGTATGCACACGTTCGTTGGGTTTCTCACCGTTGTAATAAGACAGTCTTGTCTCGAAAATACCCGGGGTATAGTCCATCGGACCACCTTTCAGGCGGGTAAAAGGCAGAATACAGGTATGATCGGGATCATTGCCACCCATTGTTTCGAACTCTCCGCCACGGGCAGATTCCTGAGCCAGCCAGTTAGGGTAAGTACGACACAAACCGGTGGGGCGTACTGCCTCGTGGCTATTAACCATTACTTTATAATCAGCAGCACGACGGGCTACATGGATATAATGGTTGTTCATCCATTGGGAAGAGTGGTATTCATTACGGGGGATAATGTAACCTACGTAACCGGTTTTCACAGCATGATAACCATTGTCTACCATGAACTGGAAGGCCTCATCCAATTGGCGTTCGTAGTCGGCAGCATTGGCGGCTGTTTCGTGATGCATCACCATTTGCACGCCTTTTTCTTTGGCGTAACGTTGCAGCTCTTTAACGTCGAAGTCGGGATAGGCTTTGTTGAAGAGGAACTGACGGTCTTTCCAGTAAGAAGCCCAGTCTTCCCAACCTTCGTTCCAGCCTTCTACCAGTATTCCGTCGATGCCATGGGCGGAGGCGAAGTCGATATATTCCTTCACATGGGCGGTATTGGCGGGATGATGACCATTGGGTTTCAGTTTGGCATAATCCGTAATGCCGGGTTTGGCCTGGTAGAAATCACTATATGCCCAGGTCTTTCCTTCGCCTGTGAACATTTCCCACCACACGCCGACGAATTTCATCGGACGAATCCAAGAGGTATCTTCATATTGGCAAGGTTCGTTCAGATTATAAATCAATTGAGAAGCAAGAATGTCACGGGCATCATCGCTAACAATAACGGTACGCCAGGGAGACAGCACGGGCAGTTGCAAGTAACCTTTCTTACCTAATTTATCGGGAGTCAGGTGGGCACTCAGTTTAAACTGCTTATCATCTACATTTAGCAACATACCGGCATAATCCACTAAAGCGGCTTCATGGATATTCAGGTAGATGCCATCTTCGCTTTTCATCATTAGCGGGTTTGTACCGTCAGACCGCCTTCAGCTTTAGATTCATAAGATTTCTTGGCAATTCTTTTCTCCATATCCACTGCGATGTCCGATAGAGGGGCGGTGGTATAGGCAAACTCATTGGTATCATAGTCGCCGGGAATGCAGAAAGCTTTATGATTTCCCGTGAGATTGAATTCGGTTACTTCATCTTTTACGGTGAGGTAGTTCATCTTGCGTTGCAAAGGCAGTTCGTAGCGAAAGCCCAGACCATCATTGAACAGACGGAAACGGATATTTAGGATACGTCCCGTTTCCGGTTGTTCTAAGGTGACGGTCATTTCGTTATAATGATTCCGTACCCGGTTGTACTCACCCCAAACGGGATTCCAGTAATTATCAACAGAAGCACGTTCAAGGTTTGTTTGTTTGAATCCTCGGGTCAGGTCGGCTTCTTCCGTCAGGAGACCTAAACGACCGGAAGTTAAAACGGGTTTGCCTTTATAGTCCAGCCGGTATGCTGGAACACCGTCTGCCTGCTCCATAAACTCCAAAGACAGGTTACCGTCAGGAGAAGTGAGTTGCTGGGCCGAGGCGAACGAACCGAGGCAAAGGAAAAGGCAATAAAAAGAGAATGTTTCATATTCTATTATGGTTTTAGTATTATACATAAACTGATAATTTACAAGACGAACATTGAAAGACAGAACTATCCCAATTCCCCTCATCTTGGGAGGAGGGGTGCCCAAAGGGCGGGGTGGTAGGTAGGGAAAAGATTCCTTAGACTTATGATTGATAGGTATTTTATTGCTTTACCTACCACCTCCCCCTACGGGTACTCCACCCCCTCCGGCTCCCCCGTTATCGGGGGAGAGCAATTCCCAGGAGGAGGAGAATTAAGTTACTCCATATTATAAATACTTCGTAATTATATCGAACTTGATAAATTATCATTCATATCATCATATTATCAATACTTAAAGATTCGATACTGATAAGGGCACAGGCTCAGTTCTGCTTCCAGCTTCTCTTCTGTTCCGCTATACATATCTTTACTTGGATGTCCGTTCCACTCTTGCGGAAGCGTCACATTTACTTCACGATTACGTACATTTACAGCAACCAACACACGATCTTTACCATCCTGTTTCTCAAATAGTAGCACATCGGGTTGCGGGTATGTTGTCAATCCCCCTTTACGGATAGCCGGATACTCGTTGTAAAGAGCCATCAGACGGCAGTATTCCTGATACAGTTCACTGTTCCCCGTCCAATCCACCGGAACATACGTAAAGAAGTTGATAGCTTCGGGATAACCCGCCTCTTGTGAACCATAAATCAACGCTCCTCCATGCAGATAAGTAGTCAGCACGAAAGCTGCCATAGAGCCGCGCATATCTCCGAATTCTTTAATAGGCGACATCTTTGCCGACTCATCATGATTGGTGGTAAAACGCAGTTTCACTTTTCCTACGGGGATAGTGTCATACTCCGCTTTATCCGTAGCAAACAGTTCCTGTGCCGGAGCATCTTTTACGAATACATCGCGAAGTGACTCCAGAAAGTCCCAGGAATAATTCATATCGAAACCTGCCTCAAAGTGGTCGCGTCTTTTCCCTTCAGCCAGCATCAGCAACGAACGGTCGGGGATGGCACGCAAAGAGTCGAGCGCCTGTTTCCAGAAGTCGAAGGGAACAAAGTCCGCCGCATCGCAACGGAAGCCATCGATGCCGATTTCAGTAACCCAAAACTTCATGGCTTCAATCATTGCCAGGCGCATCTCCTGATTATCAAAGTTTAAGTCAGCCACATCCTTCCAACCGGTTCCGGCAGGAGATTATGTTTCCGGCCTCATCCTGCGTATACCATTCTTTGTTGGCAATCCAAGCATTGTCCCAGGAAGTATGATTGGCTACCCAGTCGATAATCACATTCATCCCCTTCTGATGGCAAGTGGCAACCAAGGCCTTAAACTCATCCAATGTTCCGAACTCCGGATTCACTCCTTTGTAGTCCTTCACACAATAGGGGGAATTTACAGATTTCTCCTGCCCCACTTCATTGATCGGCATAAACCACACCACGTTGATTCCCAATGCCTGAATGGAATCTAAGCGACGTTCCACCGCCTTGAATGACTTCTCAGGAGCAAACACTCGCGGATTGACCTGATACATCACCACATCTTCCACAGCAGGCAATGCCGCAACTTCCACCGCCGCTTCGCCCTGCCGCTTACCTGTACAGGCAGCAAGCAGACACAGCAGGCTTACAATAAATATATATTTCTTCATATTATCCTTCTATTTTCCAGATGTAATATTGATAGGGCTCCAACGTAATCGTTCTTGGCAACACGGTGCTTTCTCCGGTCCAGAGATTCTTTGCACTATCCCCTACCCGCTCCATAGGCAGATTCAATCTTTCCTGATTGCCACTGGTATTTATCAGTACCAGTATCTTTTCCGTACTGGAAATACGATAAGAGCATATCGCTTTACTCGTCTGATAAAGTTTGATCTCTCCATTCTGTAAAGCGGGAGAGTTGCGATACAACTGCATCAGTTTGGTATAATCCGCCTGATAATCGGCATTAGAGTTCCAGTCCATCGCCTGATAGCCAAAGAAAGAGAGGGCCTTGTCATAAGCCAGTTCCTGCGAACTATAAATCATTGGGCAGCCACCCATAGAAATAGAGGCCACAAAGGCTGAGAAAGCACCTTCCTTGGTTTGATAAGCCTGCACGGGCGATTTCTCGGAAGCCATATCATGGTTGGTGGAATAACGCATAAGTAACCGTTTATCTGTTACCGAAGCAAGCTCACTACGATGTGTATCATACAGATTAGCCACAGAAGCGCTTCCTGCATATACATCCTGTAGTTTATAAGCGAAGTTCCAGGCATACAGCATATCAAAACCTGCATCGTAGAGTGCGGTTTGTGAACCTTCGGCCAGCATCAGCAAGGTACTTTTGGCGGCACGAAGCTTCGTGATAGTTTCCTTCCAAAAGTCATTGGGCACACCTTCGGCATGGTCGCAACGGAATCCGTCTATGTCAGCTTCGGTCAGCCAGTAAAGCATAGCCTCCTGCATGGCGGCACGCATGGCAGTGTTGTCATAATTCAAATCAGCCACATCGTCCCAACCCATTCCGGGGGGAGAAACAATATTGCCGTTGGCGTCCTGCGTATACCAGTCCTTATGTTCCGTGGTCCAAGCATGATCCCAGGCGGTATGGTTAGCTACCCAGTCCAGGATTACCAACATACCTTCGGCATGGGCCTTCGTGACTAATGCTTTCAAATCGGACAGTGTTCCATAGGCAGGATTAATAGCCCGATAGTCTTTCACACAATACGGAGAACCGACAGCATTCTTTTCACCTTGCTGGAAAATGGGCATGAGCCAAAGAACATTGGCTTCCAGCTTTTTGATACGCGGCAGTTGGGCAGTCAGTCCATTCAGTGCTTGCGTTTCACCGAAGAGTGCCGGATTGGCTTCATAAATCACCATTCCGTCTGTAGTAATGTCATCTGCGGGAGGCGGCATGTCAGGATCATCATCCGAACTGCATCCGGTAAAGTTCAACAGCAAAAGGCTGGAGCACAAAATCTTAAGGATATCCTTTATTCTCATATCTATTTAATTAATTGAGATAGTATAAGTTATAATTTCAAATAATCTGTTTCAAGCAATGAAACTAAGAGTTTCTCGGTGTGAAACAGAGAGTTTCTCGGTGTGAAACAGAGAGTTTCAAGTAATGAAACTACTTGTTCCAAGGCATGAAACAAACGGTTTCCCATCTTGAAACTCAAAGCATCTTAGGGCTTGGGCAGTTTTTCATAAGAAGTAGCTGTGATAGAGAAGTAGATATCTCCTATCAATGCTGTATACAGCCCGCCATCTTCTATTTGCTGTCCGCCTCCATTGTTATTGAAAATCAGATTCGAATACTTACCCACGTGCTCCGATAAATCAAAGTACTTATAAGTAACACCATTGATCTCCCTCGTTCCGGTTACTTGTATGCCCGGCCAACTGTCGCCAATTGCAGCGTCGCCCCAGCCATAGAGAGTCAAAGCTTCCCAACCGGAGTTATCCTGTACATACACGGTGCAATCTTTTATTTCACTACAACCCGCTTCCGAGATGCGGAGATAGTAATCGCGATCTATCGTCAGATTATAGTCTTTCAACTGATTTCCAACGCCGTTATCATTGAATATCAGATTGATATTCTTATTTGTGCAAGCCGGTGTCAAATGGAAGCACTTATACGTTGTACCGTTGATTTCCTTCGTTTCTGAAACCTGTATGCCGGGCCAGCTGCTACCAATAGCCGCTTCTCCATAGCCATACAGCGCCAACGCATTCCAACCGGTATTATCCTCCACATAAAGGGAATAGCTTGTACCGTGTGTTGCAGGATCTATCTCCTCACACTTCTCAGGAGTTATGCTGAAATAGAAATCGCGGCTGAAAGTGATGTTCTTTACGAAAGACAGCACGAGTCCCGGATCGTCTTCCTTTTTGTTATTATTAAATGTCAGCTTCAGACTCTGATTCATCAATTCCACATCGGTTTCAAAGTATTTATAAACTACTCCGTTGATTTCCTTCGTTCCGGCAGGTTCGAGTCCCGGCCAGTCTTCATTGTTATCACCTGCCCCGGAGATGTAAAGTGCCAGATCTCCCCAACCGGACTGGTCATCCACATAGATGCAATAACTTGCTTCCGGATCTATCTCTTCAAAGCCTTTATCGGTAATGCGGAAGTAGAAGTTTCTGTTGAGTGTCACCACCGGACCGTCAAACTGCTTTCCATCATTATTATTGAAAATTAGATTCACACCTTCATAACCATCCAGAGCTTTCCCCATATCGAAGTATTTATAAGTAACCCCATTGATCACTTCCGTACCTTTCACCGCAATACCCGGCCAAGCAGGTGTTACATCACCGGCACCGGCCCAACCGTACAAGTAAAGATTATCCCAACCGGACTTATCAGCCACATAAACCACAAAGCCATCATGTCCTTCTTCTTCCGTATTAAAGTAAGCCTCCCAGCGGTCTACCCATACATTGGTACGGGTTCCCACCTTTACATCCAACTGATGCACCACAGCTTCATTCTTCACCGAACGTTCCTCACCTTTCGAGGCCGATACGAAGTAAAAACCGTCTGCCAGTGTCTTTCCATCTTTGAAAGTAGAAGGTAGCAGATAGATTCCCCACTTGGATTCACTACCGGTAGCTTTCTCCAACTGCCATTCCAGATTACCTATAGCAGCTTCGGCTCCTCCGTTGAAGTCGCCCACAATGTAGTATTCGTCATCGGCAGCACTGCCTTTCGGCATGATGACTTCCAGTAATATAGCGTTCGCCTTGATTTCGAACTGAGGCAGTTCATCATCGAATATAATCGTATCTGTATCGTCGCACCCGTTGAGCAGAGCAAACAACGGCAACATAAACAGCCAATAAATTATCTTTTTCATGGATTTTCTGTTTTTGAGTTATTTATAATTCGGGTTCTGTATCAGTCCTTGATTGACAAGCAATGCAGAAGCAGGCAACGGATACCACTCATATTTACGATCACGCTTGGCGGGATAAAGTTGACCATTGTCCGTGGCACGTCCGAAGAACCACCACTGGCCTTGCGTGAATTTGTCGAAACGACGCAGGTCTGTACGGCGGCGGCGACCTTCATTCAGGAACTCAACACCCCACTGGCTCAACATCCAGTCCATATCGAAAGCAGTGAAGCCACGGCCCGGTTTGTCTTTCACGTCTGCCCAGTCGCCGGCACTGAAGTAACGTTTACGTACTTCGTTCACCAGTTCTTTGGCCTTGTCGGCTTGTCCGGCACGCATTTCACACTCAGCCAGCATATAGTACACTTCGCTCAGGCGGAATTCCACTTCATCGATGTTCTGAAAGTCGATGGCTGCGGAAGTAGGATATACCGGATACTTCACCAGACGGAGGCCGGAGTTCGTCTCACCCCAACGCGGTGACATGACGGTTTCCAAGTTGCGTCCGAGGTTCATAAACGTACCTACCTGGTCTACATACGCCAAGTCTTGTCCGTCACGGTCGGCATCGGCTTTCAAGGCTTCACCCTTACCATAGTTAGCTTTTATGGTACCTTTCAGGAAGATACCGCTGTAGCCGTTCTTCTTATCATAATTATAGTTCTTTTTACGGATGTCGCGGTCGTCGAAGCGTTCATAGACTGCACCCAGTTTATCACCGTAAGCCGCATCGAGGAAGCAGGTAGCTCCCTGTGTACCTCCCAATTCATTCACCGTTCCCGCATTGTCATACGAAGGAACCAGACAAGTACAGTTCCAACCACTCTGACTGTAAGTGCCTCCGAAATAATCCCAGATATTATAAGGATAGAAAGTCATGCGCATCCATCCCATATTCAGTTTACCGTCTTCGCAGGCAAAAGCCATGATGACTTCGGGACATTCCGTATTATTGATAGAGTAAATATCGCGGTAATCCTTTGCCAATTCATATTTTCCATATTTACCGCTGATTATTTCACGGCACAGTTCGGCACATTCGGTATAGTGGCTTTCTTTGATGAACACTTCGGCATTCAGCAACAGACGGGCCTTGATCATACGGTTCACGGCCTTGTTCATGCGGTTCACCTGATTTTCTTCCATTCCTTCGTAGCAATCATCCAGCTCGGTAGCAATGAAGTTATAAATCTTCTTGCAACTTGTATCGAAGTCCGGGTCGGCAGTGGGTGGCAATTCACCGTCTACGGTGGCCGGTTCAATATTCAGCGGCAATGCACCACCCCAGATTTCAAAGATATTATAATAAGCCCAGGCACGAAGTGTACGTACTTCGCCTTCATAAGCTTTCAGTTTCTCATCAGTCATCTTCAGGTCGGCAGAAGTTAGCTTTCCCATATCAGCCAATAAGGTGTTACACAGGCCGATAGTGGTCCATGCATTCTCCCAGGCACTACGGATAATCTTGGCATCGGGAGTCCAGTTCTGAATGGAGAAGATAAACTTTTCACCTTCATCATATCCCCACTGACCGCCATTCCATACACGCCAGGTCACCTGATCGGCAGGAAATTCCTGCATGTACCAGAAGTATTCGGCATAACTGGTAGCACCTGTGGAATAAATAGTAGCTACCGCACTCTTCACACTATTCTCGTCCTGATAATAGACGCCGGAGTCTACACGGTCGAACACTTCTTCCGTAAGGTCGAAGCAACCGCTCAATGAACAACCCAGAATGATTGCCAACAGACATTTATATTTCAGATATTTCATAATTCTTTTCTGTATTTAGTTATTAAAGGAGTTGACAAGGCTTCAGGCGACAAGTTGACAAGGGGAAATGACTCTCTTACTAAACGAAACTATTATCCTCGTTCCCTTGTTAACTGCAACCTTGTTAACTATATCTATTTGAAACGGATATTCAAGCCTACGCTCAACTGAGTAGCCGAAGGATAGGCACTGTTCGTATCTACACCCGGAGTCAGTCCGTTGATGGCAACAGCTGAAGGATCGTTACCGGAATAACCGGTCAGCGTAAACAGATTCTTAGCTGTCAGATAAACTCTCATACCTTTGATGAACTTGTTTTCTTTCGGGGTAATGGTATATCCTAGAGTCAGGTTATCCAGCTTAAAGTAATCACCCTTTTCAAGGAAGAAAGAAGAGATTACACCGCCACCGGTTGTAATATCCGCATCTTTTCCATAAGCATCGCGCAGCACATTGTCCGTACCGCAACCTTTCAGCCCCATTCCGTAACGACGCATATTGAAGATTTCAAAACCGAAAGCACCGTTGAACATCAGGCTCAGGTCGAAGTTCTTATAACGGAGCGTATTACTCCAGGAAAGATAAGAGGTCGGCGTACCATTACCGATATGGCGTTTGTACTTCACATCTGCCTTGGATACAGGAACTTTTTCGCCTTCATCGGTATAAATCATCATATCCCCATTCTCTACACCGGCATACTCGTAGCCATAGAACTGGCCGATCTTGCTGCCTTCTTCCACGCGGAAGAAGTATTCACTGGTACCTACACCCGGCTTCTGATACAGTTCCACATAAGAAGCTTTGTACAGGCTGTTGGAGAGTTTATCCAGTTTCGTAGTGCCGTAAGAGTAGTTGATACCCGTTGTCCATTCTACGGGAGTTCCTTTGAAAGCGTCGCCTTCCAGAGAAACTTCGATACCACGATTCACAGTGGTTCCTACGTTTACCAGAATTGTAGAGTAGATGTAGGGAGGCTGTGGAGCCGTATAGTTATAAAGCAAGTCGCGTGACTGGCGGTCGAACCATTCAACAGAACCGCGCAATCTGTTCCACAAGGCAAAGTCAACACCGATGTTCATACTGACACTCTTTTCCCAGCCCAGTTTGGAATTGGCATTCACTGAAGGAGCATAACCTGTTACCCAGGCACCGTCCATCAGATAGGTATCCGTAACATTCAACTGGGCATTTTTATGAGAGCCGTAAGTGGCTAATGACTGGTAGCAATCGAAGTCCGAACGACCTGTTACACCATAGGAAACACGGGGTTTCAAACTCTGAACGATGTTTTGGTGGTCTTTCAGGAAACCCATATTCGCCATTTCCCAGGCAAGAGAAAGAGACGGGAAAGCACCCCATTTATGATCTGCACCGAATTTCGTAGAGCCTTCGTAGCGGATGGAAGCGGAAGCAATCAACAGATTCTTCCAATTATAGTTGATACGTCCGAAAACACCGATCAGTTTGGCAAGAGATTTACCAGTACCCATGCTTGCTTTTCCTTTAGCAAGATAAGAACCGCTTCCAAGGTTATTCCAGAGAATATCATCGAAATTGAAATCACTGTTTCCGGCTTGCAGGCGCTCCCAGGTGGTTTGCTCATAGTTGTAACCTACCATTGCCTTGAAGTTGTGATCACCCAGATCCAACGAGTAGTTACCCAACCACTCCAGGCGGGACGTGTACCACTTCTGGTAAGTCACTTCTGCACGTCCGTTATAACCGTTCCAGTAAGATTCACCGGCAGTGGAAGGGGTATAATAGTGCTGTTTCAGATCGTTGTAGTGCAAAGAGTAGCTCAATGAAGTATTCAGCATTTGCTTTTCCGAACGGATCAGGTTGACTTTTACCTCAGCAGTACCCAGCAGGTAAACACGCTGACCGTTATTGTCGATTTCTTTCAGTTCCTGCACCGGGTTGCGTGCTCCGGTAGGAGAAGTAGGCTGGAAGTAAGTTCCGTCCTCGTTATACAAAGGCATGGTAGGGTTCATGCTCAGGGCAGTATCGAACATACCGTCGTTACCCCATACTTCATTCACGCGACGGGCGTTGAGTGAACCGTTCAGTTCTACGATTCCATCCATCATACGCTGGTTCAGGACGAAGCGTCCACCGAATTCTTCACGACTGCTGTTCAGATCGAGGCCGGTTGCTTTCTTATAATTAAAAGAAGCGCCGTAGTATCCGTTCTTGGTACTGCCGTCGATAGAAAGATATTGGTTGTTATCATAAGAGAAATCACGCAGCAAGAGGTCATACCAATCAGTAGAATACCCATAATCCGTTGCACGACGGGAACGACGGAATTCGTCTGCACTCAAAATATCCGGACCGCTCTTTGCCAGATTCACACCGAACCAGCTGTCGTAAGTCACTTGGGCACGTCCGGCTTCTCCGGCTCCCTTACGTGTAGTAATCAGAATCACACCATTGGCACCGCGTGTTCCGTAGATGGCAGCGGAAGCGGCATCTTTCAGTACGGTCATCGACTCAATGTCCTGTGCTGCCAGGTTGCGGATATCGCCACCTGCCACACCATCAATTACCACCAACGGGTCATTGGATGCCGAAATAGATGTTGCACCACGAATCTGAAGAGAGGAACTTGCATTCGGATTGGCTGCCGCCGTATTGTTTACGGTCAAACCGGCAACTTTACCGGTCAGCATCTCCATCGGATTGTTCATAGAACCTTGCAGGAACTTCGATCTGTCTACCTGCACAATGGAACTGGAAAGCTCTTTCTTGCTCAATGAGCCGTAGCCCACCACAACGACTTCATCCAGTGCCTGAGCGTCTTCTGACAGCACTACATTGATTTCCTGACGTCCACTACAGGGGATCTCTTGTGTTTTGTAGCCAATAAAGGAGAAAACAAGGACGGAAGAAGGCTTCACGCCCGACAAAGTATAGTTACCGTCAATATCGGTAATGATACCATTAGTTGTACCTTTCACGGTTACGTTAGCACCAATTACAGTTTCGCCCGTGGTATCCGTTACTTTTCCTTTCACGGTTAAATCCTGGGCAAAGGATGCCACTGCAAAAAGTAATCCGGCCATAAGAAGAAGAGACCGGCACAAACATAACTTTGTTCTTTTTACATTCATACTATTAGTTTTTAGATTAGCAATCATTCTGTTCACCTCCACAGGTTGAGGCGACAGTGCAAATGTCTGTAAAAAGAAGGGGGAAAGAAAAGAGGACTAAAGAAAATCTAGATTAGCAAAAGGAGTAAAATATTATATATCAGCGAGATAAAACAAATAAAGGGCGTTAAAAAACTAAATGAAAACAAAGAAAGCAGAATAGAAAAAACGGGATTTTGGGTTATTTCGGAGGGGGTATGAATTAATTCACCACAGATTAACACAGATTTCCACAGAATTTTATTTCTCTGATTTTAATTGATTAAACTCTGTGAGAATCTGTGTTAATCTGTGGTGGGCAAATTCATTACTATACCATATAGCTCACTAACCAGCAAAAGACCCAATCTTCATCACCTCTTCCTCAAAATTATCACGGCAAAGAGAACGATTCTTCAATTTGGAACGATAGGTATAAATAGTAGTAATGGAATAACGCAGGAAGCCTGCAATCTTGGCACTGTCCGTAATTCCCAAACGAATTAAGGCAAATATGCGAAGTTCCGTTGTCAGCCGTTCATCCTGTTTAGGAATAATTCTTTCTTCTTCCGGCAACAACTCATTAAAGCGTTTCACAAAATCAGGGAAAATACTAAGGAATGAATTATCGAAGTTTTGATAGAATTCTTTCAGTTCTTCATCGATGAAACGGGACGATTTCAACGTTTTATAGAGCTCTTCCACCTTCCCCGAAGCTGCCTGTTTGTTAAGCATCCGACGGTATCCCTCCAACTTGTCAATGTATGTGGAACACAATCCCATAAATCGGCCGACATACTCCTCCTTAATATGATTAGCCTCCGTCAGTGAGTCATTCGTTTCGTGCTGTCTCTGATTTACTTCGATCAATCTTTCATTCAGAAGTTTCAGCTCTTCATTCATTGCCAGCAAATCCTGTCGCGCACGGGCCAACTTCTTCACCTGACGAATTACATACCAGACCGCACATGCCAGAAACAGCGTCAACAAACTGGTAACAACCAGGAAGATCTGTAACACCTGCTGATGCTTCTGTTTCTCTACCTGATAGGCATGGTCTATGACCGGGAGCATCCTTGAAGCCTGCACATTCCGGAGACGGGCATTGTAGAAATTGGCATCTTCCATACTGCGCTTCATATAAACATCCGCCCGTTGTAACTGCCCCTCTTCATATAACAGTTCCGCCAATGCACGCAAGGAATTATTCTCTTTCACCACACCACGAATATCGGCAATTGCACTCTTTATCAAATATTCTTTTTGCTTTTCCCGCTGTCCCGTACTCTGATAGATAAAAGCAAGAATAGAGGTCACCACTGCATAATCCCGTGTATCCGGTGAAAGTTTTTGATGATAAACTTCCAACATTTCAATGGCTTCCTCTCCTCTTCCTTGTTGCAGAAGTTCGGGAGTATAAGCTATGACATACTGATAAGCCCCCTCTTCTACCATCTGCAATACAGAGTCGCGGTAGATATACAGGTTATTCAGATATTCAATCTGATATTCGTCATCCATCGCATACTCTGCATGATAGAGATAAATATCTTCAAAAGTGATGTAATATTCAATGAGTTGGTCTCTGGAAAGTTGCTTGCTATCTATAGACTTCAACAAGGCCACGCCTTCTGCATACAGACCTGTCTTTCCCAAGATACTTGCCTTCTTCAGTTTGGCCTCATTCAGCCAGTCTTGATTGTTGTGCTGAAGGGCAATCTCGATATTGCGATTGATATAATGTCTTGCTGAATCGCAAATATACGCTTCATATTCATCAAAAAGTTGTTGATTGATATGGTACTCATCAGATGGAGAAGTACTTTTACGAGTCCGGAAATATTCTTTAATCTGATCAATGCGTTTCAGTCTGGCCTGCTCATATTGAGCGGTGTTTTCAATTGTCCTGTCCAGAACTACCAGTAAAGAATCTATTTTCTCCTGCGCTTGCAGAAGGCAACAGAACAGCAAAGAGATTACAAAAAGCAGGTACCGGTCTTTCATGCTTACAAACGTTTACGAACAGGACAAAGATATAAAATCCTACTATAATAACCATCTTACCAGTTCGTTTTTAATAAATCGTCTCAGCTTTGAAGAGCATATATACATAAAAGGGACGCTGCATCTCGCGGCGTCCCATCTATCTTAGTTAGTTTTTATAAGAATTTGAGAGAATTGAAACTTCACAGCCTCAATTTGTTGTTTTAATAAAGCACACTAACTATATTTATGTTTAAAGCAAATGAAAATGTTATTCTTAAAAGCAAATGAAAACGTTACTTCTTCAGTTCCACCTTCTTGTCTATCCGTTGCAGACTATCCAGAATCTGTTGTTCATGGGTAATCGTCACGTCTCCCGAGAGAGCTACCGAAGGTGTGGTAATTTGTTTGCCTATCGTATCGGCTGCGGCTACTTCTTTTATATCACTATAGAATGAATGTTGCATCACATTCCCTAATGAAAGTACCACTGCCACTACTGCGGCGGCCTTGAACAGCGGAACGAAACGTGCGGTAAGCGTCAAGCGTTTTGCCTTCACCACCGGAGTCTCCACTTCTGCAAGCACACGGGCATCGAAATCTGCTCCCAACCCCACTTCTTGTTGCAGTTGCTGATATACGAACAAATCTTTGTAGCGAAGCAAATGCTCCGGAACGTCGCTTCCGTTAAAGAAAGCACGCAACTGCGCTTCTTCCTCAAGGGAAGTCTCACACTGCCAGTAGCGTTCTAAAAGTTGTTCTATATATTTACAGTCCATAACCATCTATATCTAAATACCGTTGTTTTACTTTTTGCCTCGCCCTGAAGAGGTTCACTTTTACCTGTTCCTCCGTCAAATGCAGGACGACCGCAATTTCTTTATAACTCTTACCCTCTATATCCCGAAGCTGCATAATCAGCCTTTGTTTATCGGGGAGTTCATTGACCAGACGATGGATGAGTGTCATTTGCTCTTTATCCACCAAGTGATCGTAAGGATTGGATGCTCCGGAAGTCTGTTCCATTTCAGGTGTCAGTTCCACGGTCTGAGCGTCTTTTCTTTCGCTACGGTCTATTGCCAGATTCTTTGCCACTGTCAGGCAATAAGCCTCGATAGAACCGAATTTCGTCCACTCATCACGTTTGTTCCAGACTCTTATCAGTGTTTCCTGCACAACGTCTTCTGCCTCTGCTCTGTCGAAAGTAATCCGGAGAGCCAACCGAAAGAGTTTGTCTTTCAGAGGGAGAATGTCATTCCGAAAACTGATTTCTTGCATCTCTATTAATAATGACGGTTAAGTATATGGAAAGTTACAGTTGATCACTACTTTTTTTGAATTATTTTTTGATGCGGGTTCCGCTATTCTCGTTAATTGCTGACGCTAAGGTAATTACCACTTCAGTTACTCCCGCATTCAAAGCTTCAAAAGAATTCTCCAGCTTGGGTATCATACCTCCTTGAATAACACCGTCCGCTACATATTGTTTGAATTCGGCAGGAGTGATCTGAGGTATCACGCTATCGTCATCGTTCTCGTCACGAAGCACACCCTTCTTCTCAAAACAGAATACCAATGTCACATCGAACAAAGCAGCAAGGGCTTTTGCAGTCTCTCCTGCAATAGTATCGGCATTTGTATTCAGCAGATTGCCTGCACCGTCGTGCGTCAGCGGAGCCATTACGGGAACTACTCCTTTATGGATCAAATCACCCAAAAACTCTGCATTCACTTGCTTTATATCCCCCACAAAGCCATAGTCGACGTCTTTTACCGGGCGTTTCACGGAACGGATTACATCCATATCCGCACCAGTCAATCCCAGTGCATTGACACCACGCGCCTGAAGTCCGGCTACAATATTCTTGTTTACCAGCCCGCCGTACACCATCGTCACTACTTTCAGCGTTTCGGCATCCGTGATACGACGCCCGTTTACCATCTGGCTTTCAATGCCCAGTTGGGCAGCCAATTTTGTGGCCGAACGGCCACCTCCGTGTACCAAGACTTTGTAGCCCTCAATAGCTGCAAAGTCATCCAACAACTTATGGAGGGTAGCTTCTTCCTCCACGATTTTGCCACCCACCTTTATTACTGTTAGTTTTTCTCTCATAATTCAGTTGACAAGTTTTTTAGTTAACAAGTTGACAAGGGGAGAAGACAAAATGAACAAAGCAATAAAGCGCAGCTCCTTGTCAACTTGTTCCCTTCTCAACTCGTCAACTTTTCTTATTCCAAATAGGTATATCCGTACAGACCGGAACGATAATTGGAAAGGAACTCTTTACCCTCTTCCAACGAAATACGTCCCTCTTTTACTGATTGAGTCACCCAAGTCTCCAGTGTACGCACCAGCTTCTTAGGGCTATATTGAACATAGTCAAGCACTTCCGCTACAGTTTCACCATCAATCACCTGTTCGATGGTATATCCCTTCTCGTTAACAGATACATGCACAGCATTCGTATCACCGAAAAGATTATGCATATCACCCAGAATCTCCTGATAAGCACCTACCAGAAACACACCCATATAATAAGGTTCCTTACTCTTTAAAGAATGAGTGGGCAGATAGTGTGCCACATTCTTAGTCGAGATAAAGTTAGCTATCTTTCCATCCGAGTCACAAGTGATGTCCTGCAAGGTTGCCGCACGGTCGGGACGTTCATCCAGGCGCTGAATGGGCATAATCGGGAATATCTGGTCGATAGCCCAGGAATCCGGCAGGGACTGGAACAGCGAGAAGTTACAGAAATATTTATCCGCCAACAGTTTCGGCAATCCGCGAAGTTCATCGGGAGCATGCTTCAAGCCGCCTGCAATCTGGTTCACCTCACGCATAACAGACCAGTAAAGACGCTCAATCTGTGCACGTGTTTTCAAATCCACAATACCATGACTGAACAAATCGAGTGCCTCTTCACGAATTTGCTGTGCATCATGCCAGGCTTCCAGCATCTTATTCTGGTTCAATGTATCCCAAATGCCATAAAGTTCCTGCACCAATTCATGGTCTTCCTCGGTTACTTCTTCATCATCGTCCCATTCGGGCAAAGTGGTGGTTTCCAAGACTTCAAAAATAAGTACGGAATGATGGGCAGTCAGTGCACGTCCGCTTTCCGTAATAATATTGGGGTGGGGAATACCATTCTTATCACTGGCATCTACCAAAGTGGAAATAGAGTCATTCACATATTCCTGAATGGAATAATTGACGCTACTTTCGCTACTGGACGAGCGTGTTCCATCGTAATCTACGCCCAAGCCACCACCGATATCCACGAATTCGACTTTGAATCCCATAGCATGAAGCTGCACATAGAATTGAGATGCTTCGCGCAATGCCGTCTTAATACGACGGATCTTTGTCACCTGGCTTCCGATATGAAAATGTATCAATTTCAGACAATCTTTCAGTCCTTTTGAGTCTAAAAAGTCGAGTGCTTCGAGCAATTCACTGGAACTGAGTCCAAACTTACTTGCATCGCCGCCTGAATCTTCCCATTTGCCACTTCCTGAAGAAGCCAGTTTGATACGAATACCAATATTAGGCATAACATTCAGCTGCTTCGCCATCTTGGCTATCAGTTTTAGCTCGTTCATTTTTTCTACTACAAGAAAAATGCGTTTACCCATCTTCTGGGCAAGCAAAGCCAACTCTATATAGCTCTCATCCTTATAGCCGTTGCAGATAATCAACGAGTCAGAATCTGAGTTAATAGCAATCACGGCATGAAGTTCAGGCTTCGACCCGGCTTCCAACCCAAGATTGAATTTCTTTCCATGGCTGATAATCTCCTCTACCACAGGGCGCATCTGATTAACCTTGATAGGATAGATGATAAAGTTCTGCGCTTTATAGCCGTACTCCTCAGCGGCCTGCCTAAAACATGAAGAAGTCTTCTCAATCCGGTTGTCCAGAATATCGGGAAAACGTATCAGCATAGGAGCCGCCACGTCACGCAGTTGCAATTCATCGACCAGGTCTTTCAAATCGACGCCGACGCCGTCTTTACGCGGTGTTACTACAACATGACCTTTGTCATTGATACCAAAGTACGAAGTGCCCCAACCTGTAATGTTGTACAGCTCTTCCGAATCTTCAATACGCCATTTTCTCATTTTTTGTAACTCAGATGTTTGTTGTTTGATTTTAATAGGGCGACAAAAATACGATAATTCTCGATATTTATTGCGTTTTCCACCTAAAATTACACATTTACAAGCGGTTAAATGCTCAGCAAGTTACGTAACTGCTGCACAGAATCCGCAATTTGCCGACGGCTTTCCAACTGCCCGGCATCGAAACGGTATCTTGCCTTACCATAGTGCGGTGCACGTTTTTCCAAGGCTTCTATAATGAAAATCCGCAGTTCTTCGTCCGTTTTTCCTTGCAGAATAGGACGTTGCTGCGTAGCCACTCGCAAGCGGCGGAACAAAACGTCAGGATGAACATCCAGAAAAACAGTCTGCCCATGCTCGTTCATATACTCCATGTTATCGAAAAAGCAAGGAGTACCGCCTCCGGTCGAGATAATGACGTTTTCAAACTCAGCCACTTCATGCAGCATGGTTCGCTCCAGTTCACGAAAAGAGGCCTCTCCCCGCTCAATGAACAATTCACGTATGGATTTGTGAAGACGTTCTTCGATATACCAGTCCAGATCGATGAACGGTATATTCAATTCGCGGGCAAAAGCCTTTCCTAAAGTTGTTTTACCGGCTCCCATGTAGCCGGTTAAGAAAATACGTATCATAAGCGCTTACCTTTGCGTACAAAGGTAAGCAATTCTATTCTGAGAGATTTACTATCAGATAAAAATTTTAATGCGTTCGCTCAAATCATCAAATTCCTTCCCGCCTGGTTCGGCCACAGGAGTACCGAAAGGCATCTGTGCAATCAACTGCCAGGTTTCGGGAAGATGCCACGTGCTGCGTACATCTTCGTCAATCAACGGGTTATAGTGTTGCAGCGAAGCGCCCAGACCTTTATCTTCGAGCATGGTCCAGATAGCCAGCTGATGCATGGCAGAAGTATGTTGCGACCACGTCGGGAAATTCTCATGATAAGTAGGGAATTGTTTTTGCAGTCCTTCTACAATGGAACGGTCTTCAAAAAAGAGTATCGTGCCATATCCGCAAGAGAACGAAGTATCGATCTTCTTCTCCGACTGACGATATTGTTCTTCGGACAGGCGTTCTTCCAACTGATCCTTCACGATTCTCCATAATTTCTGATGTTCGTCCCCCAGTAACAACACAATACGTGTAGTCTGCGAGTTGAATGCCGAAGGCACATGCTTTACTGCTGTACGGATGATGTGTACAATTTCCTCGTCCTGAACCGGAGAGTCGTTACTGATAGAATAATAGCTGCGCCGATGCTCCAATGCTTCGGCAAATGTCCGTTCTCTGACCATATTTAATCCTTTCTTTTCGTAATTATCATTTTTGTCTTATATAGTGAAACAAGTGAAAGAGTGAAGTTGTTCGAAGTTGTAGAATATATTTGTACCTTTGCACCCAATTATGAGTAAAGAGAAGTTTTACGTTGTATGGTCAGGCGTCAATCCGGGGATTTATACTTCCTGGACAGACTGTCAGTTACAAACCAAAGGCTACGAAGGAGCGAAATATAAATCGTTCGAGACGCGCGAAGAAGCGGAAAAAGCCTTTGAATCTTCTCCGTATGAATATATCAAACGATCCTCTCCGGGTGCTCCCGCCCAAAAGAAAGATGTGAATGCTCCCCTTCCTTCATCTGTCGTAGAGAATAGCCTTGCCGTAGACGCTGCCTGTAGTGGTAATCCCGGAGCTATGGAATATCGCGGTGTACACGTAGCCAGCCGACAAGAAATATTCCATTTCGGTCCGGTATATGGTACGAATAATATCGGCGAGTTCCTTGCTATCGTCCACGGACTTGCCCTACTGAAACAGAAAGGCTTCGATATGCCCATCTATAGTGACAGTGTGAATGCCATCAGTTGGATCAAGCAGAAGAAATGCAAAACAAAGCTACCCCGTGAACCCAAAACAGAAGAACTTTTCAAACTAATAGAACGTGCCGAAAAGTGGCTACGGGAAAATACATATACTACCAAAATTCTGAAATGGGAAACCAAGCAGTGGGGAGAAATACCTGCTGACTTCGGAAGAAAATAAGCCTGTACAGGGCTTGAATTAAATGAAACATCATCCTACACCCGCTATTTTTGAGAAAATTGAATAACACTTGAAAACAAGTAGTGTTATGGTCCGGAATAAGCAATGTTACGGATGATTAGATTGCTTGTTCTCATCCACAACAAGCAATCTAATTTCAGACAAGTCTGATTTCGTTAAGCGAAATCTGTAAGCGACATGTGAAAAGCGAGTAATATATGCGTACAAACACTCCTTTTGTACAAGGGGAATTTGCTGTTGATTATCAAGGTGTTGCAAAGGATCAATTTCTTGCCGACAAGAAGTTGGGAGTTTGTTGGCAAGAAGTTAACTTCCTGTCGTCAAACTCCTAACTTCTTGTAAAAGGAGAAATAGCTGTTTTTTCGGTTTCCTTACACAGCGTAGTTGATAGTACGAATGCCCTATGTATTCAATCATCTGTATTAGAAAGACTGAACGCTTTTCTTTCATCTTGCCTCGTCTAGCAGCTATATATCGGTGGTATTGGATATATAGATACTGCATGTCCGATATATAGATGTGACACGTCCGATATATAGATGCTGCACGTCCGATATATAGCTAATATATTCAGAACATGAGTTTTGACCAAAGGAAATGTACATTAAAAACCAAGGAAAAGAAGATTATTCTTTTAGGAAACAGGAGGTAAGCACTGATTCAAAGCAACATGAAGACAGGCACAAATTCCGGTGGTGTAGGCAAATACCTTTCCTACACCCGCATATAATTTTGCCTACACCACACACCGTTCTATTAATGAGACGATTAAGTCTCCGGGTGTAGGATGTAGGCAGAATTAATAAATCTTTCTATTCAGAATCGTTTTTTGATCAAGACAGAGATTGCATATCATTCAAACGTTTATAGTATCCATTCTTCTCCAACAAAGCTTCGTGCCTGCCACGTTCCACAATTTCTCCTTCATAGAGTACGCAGATTTCATCTGCATTTTTAATGGTAGAAAGACGGTGGGCAATAGCAATTGTAGTACGGGTTTTCATCAAACGCTCCAAAGCTTCCTGCACCAGACGTTCGGACTCCGTATCAAGAGCAGAAGTAGCCTCATCAAGAATAAGAATAGGCGGATTCTTCAAAATAGCACGGGCAATACTGATGCGTTGGCGTTGTCCTCCGGAAAGCTTGCCACCACGGTCACCAATATTTGTGTTGTATCCATGCTCTGTCTCCATAATGAAATCGTGCGCATTGGCAATCTTCGCCGCCTCCATCACCTGCTCCAGTGTGGCGTTTTCCACACCAAATGCTATGTTATTAAAGAATGTATCATTAAACAGGATCGCTTCCTGATTTACATTTCCTATCAGGCCACGCAAATCATGAATACGGAAATTCTTGGTACTAACGCCATCAATCATGATTTCACCGAAATGTATGTCATGGTAACGCGGAAGCAAATCTACCAGCGTAGATTTTCCCGACCCGGACTGCCCAACCAATGCAATCGTCTGCCCCTTCGGAACAACAAGATTGATATGTTTCAGCACTTCCCTCTTCCCATCATAACTGAAAGAAACATCTTTAAACTCGATTTGCCGGTTCATGCCATGCAGAGGAAGCGGGTTTACGGGTTCCTTAATAGGATTCTCAGCCTTCAGAATCTTATCCACACGTTCCATGGAAGCCAAACCTTTCGGAATGTTATATCCTGCTTTTGCAAAATCCTTCAACGGATTAATGATGCTATACAGAATAACCATATAGAAAATGAATGTAGGAGCTTCCAGCGAAGAATGCTCATCGCCCAAAATCAGCATACCGCCAAACCAAAGCACCAATACAATCAAAAGCGTTCCCAGGAACTCACTCATCGGATGAGCCAACGCCTGACGAACGGCCACTTTATTGGTTGCATCACGCAGTTCATTACTGCATCTGGTAAAGCGATCCACCATTTTATCTTCTGCAATAAACGCTTTAATGATGCGCAAGCCCCCCAAAGTTTCTTCCAATTGTGACATGGTATCACTCCATTTACCCTGCGCTTCCAAAGATTGGCGTTTCAGCTTCTTGCCGACCTTTCCCATCAGCCACCCCATTCCGGGAAGTACTACGATGGTAAACAGGGTCAACTGCCAACTTGTTATAATCAGCGTTGTAAAATAAAACAGGATCAAAATCGGATTTTTCAGCAACATATCCAACGAACTGGTAATGGAGTTTTCTATTTCTCCCACATCACCACTCATACGGGCAATGATATCTCCTTTCCGTTCCTGAGAGAAAAAACCAAGTGGTAAGTGCATCACTTTCGAATAGACCATGATACGGATATCACGAACAACTCCTGTACGCAAAGGAATCATTACCGCAGAAGATCCAAAGTAGCAGGAAGTTTTCAGCATCGTCATAAGGGCTAGGAACAGTCCCATAAACAGAAGTGTCATTATCGGGCCATGAACCTCTATCAACTGAGTAACATAGTAATAGAAATTATTTATTGCTACATCTTTCAAGTCACCGCTCCCCCACTCCATATAATGGTAGATTTTATCACTGTTACCCGTCTTGAACAGAATATTCAGAATTGGAATCAGCAGAGTGAATGAGAATACATTGAAAACAGCCGATAAGACATTGAGCACAATCGCCCACCCTATATACTTCTTATATGGCGACACAAAACGTCGCATCAATTGCAGGAATTCCTTCATTGCTTGGTATTAATGAATTAGGGGCGCAAAGATACAAGAAATATCTTTAAGATAAAGAAGATAAATTTAATATTAACGAGATTTATCTATACAACCCTCAATAAACAAGCCCTGTAGCTCATTTATATAGATCACAGAATGATATCGGAAAAATATATTGTATCTTTGCATCCGGATATAAAACAAACGCTTTATTATGACAAAGATCGATAAGTCCGTACTGACATTCGGAATCACTATTTTCCTGAAATTCATGTTATTCGACATACTATGGTGTATCCCGACTACTTTTGCTTCTCTTTCTACAGTTGAATGTTATACAACAAAACTGATAGCCACACTTATATTGCTTATCCCTTACGCCTTCTTCCGTATGTGGAAAACAGAGACGCTCATCATGTTCCTGCTGGATTTCCTGCTGATAGCCAATCTTATGTACTTCAGAACCTATTATACCGCCATTCCTCTGAACAGCTACGGATTATCAGGAAACTTAGCCGATTTCACCGGAAGCGTTTTCGACTCTCTTCGCTGGTATGATATACTTTTCCCATTATCCACCCTTGCAGCAGCCGTCGTTCATCGGCGTACAAAAACTGCACATCAGAAGCGTCCCGCACCGGTGCTTGCTTATTCTGTGGTACTTGCAGTCATCATCTGCATCTTTGGCACAGTGACCCTGATTAAAGGCGGATTTTCAAATGCATACAAGGAATATCGCGACAAAGCATATTTCTGTTCAAGCGGCCCCTCCCTCTATACCGTTTTCGGTAGCCTTTGCTATGATTTGGCAGGTCAGCAACAAAAGTTAACTCCTGAACTGGAAGCAAAGATAGAAGAATGGTTAAGTAAAAAGCCCAAACACGAAGTTGCCCTGCCGGACAATAGTACTAATCGCCGCACCAATTGCATCATCATTCTGGCAGAATCATTGGAAAGCTGGGTATTAGAGAAAGAAGTGGAAGGACAGGAGATCACCCCCTACTTGAACAAATTACTGAAGGATTCTACCACCATCTATGCCCCACATGTACTGACACAGGTAAAAGGCGGCCGTTCCATAGATGCCCAACTTATACTCTGCACCGGACTACTACCTATCAACAGTGGTACGTACAGCAGCCAATATCCCAACCATGTTTACCCTTCGTTGCAGAAAGCCATGCACGAAAAAAATCATTCGCGCAACTATCTGTTAACCATAGATAAGATATCCACCTGGAACCAGGGCCCCATAGCCCAAAGCTTCGGCATGGATACGATTATCGCCTATCATGATTTCGAACTGACGGAAGCTTTCGGTACCCACAAACGTACCGGAGACGGCTCATTCTTTGCTCAATGTCAGGAAAAGATAGAAAAAGGGGAGATATGGAAAGAAGGGGAAAACGCATATATGCAGCTTATTACCTATTCTGGTCATGCTCCATTCATATTACCGGAATATCTCAGAGAGATTTCATTCTCCTCTGACATTCCGGAGAAGATGGGTAACTATATGATCACTGCCCGCTACACAGATAAAGCTATCGGTAAATTCGTGGAGTATCTGAAAACACTCCCTCAATATAAGGAAACGCTGATTGTAATAACAGGAGATCACGAAGGTTTAGCGTCTTATCGTGCAGAACTATGCGAAAGTCCCGGTGGCAAAGGTATCGTGTCCGACAAGCAGTTTACTCCTTTCATCGTTGTCAACTCTCCCATAGGTATGCGTTACGATGAAGTGATGGGACAAATAGATATGTATCCCACCCTGCTGAACCTACTTCAACTTGACGACTACTATTGGACCGGCCTCGGAGAAAGTATCCTCAATCCTGAAAAGAAAGAATTTGCTGTAGGTTCACAGATGAATGTGGAAGGAGAAGGATATAGTCCGGAAGATGAGGATTTTGCAAAGGAGGCATATGATATTTCGGATGAGATGATACGGTTTAATTACTTTGGAAAAAAGTAAGATAATAAAGAAAGCGTTCCATGTTTTTAAGAATCTTTGTTTGGAGAAACAGCAGAAAGGGCGTACCTTTGTTTGCATTCAAACCAAACTTCTAAAAAGGCATCAGTTATGGAAGAATATATAGCACCGAACAGAAAACGCATCCCCTACGGCATGATGAACTTCGCCGTGATTCGCCGTGATGATTGTTATTATGTAGACAAGACCCGCTTTATTCCCATAATAGAAGACGCGGATAAGTTTTTCTTCTTCATCCGTCCCCGTCGTTTCGGCAAAAGTCTGACGGTAAGTATGCTGCAACATTATTACGACATAGCCGCCAAAGATAAGTTTGATGCTTTGTTCGGTGATCTTTATATCGGGAAATATCCCACGCGTGACCGCAACAGCTACCTGGTGCTCTATCTCAATTTTTCCGGAATTGTCGGTGAACTGCACAACTACCGCAAAGGGCTGGATGCGCATTGCCAAACCATGTTCGACTACTTTTGCGATATCTATGCCGACTATCTTCCTCAGGGTATTAAGGAAAAACTGGATGCAAAAGAAGGAGCCGTAGAACAATTTGAGTACCTGTTTACGGAATGTAACAAAACCGGCCAAAGAATTTACCTCTTCATCGACGAGTACGACCACTTTACCAATGCCATCCTCGCCGATCCTGAGAGTTTACATCGTTACACCAACGAGACACATGGTGAAGGCTATTTGCGCGCCTTCTTCAACAAGGTGAAAGCAGGAACCTATTCCAGTATCGAGCGCTGTTTCATCACCGGTGTCAGCCCTGTTACGATGGACGACCTCACTAGCGACTTCAACATCGGTACCAATTACTCGCTCTCCCCAAAATTCAACGAAATGATAGGATTCACGGAAGAGGAAGTACGGCAAATGTTGACCTATTACTCCACCACCAGCCACTTCAACCACACTGTGGACGAGTTGTTGGACATAATGCAACCGTGGTACGACAACTATTGCTTTGCACAAGGGCGTTATGGTGAAACCACCATGTACAATTCTAATATGGTGCTCTATTTTATCAAAAACTACCTTGACAACGATGGTAAAGCACCGCAGAATATGATAGAAAGCAACATCCGCGTCGACTACGAGAAGTTGCGCATGCTTATCCGTAAGGACAAAGAATTTGCCCACGATGCTTCCATCATCCAGACCTTGGTGAGTCAAGGCTATATTACCGGAGATTTGAAAGAAAGTTTCCCTGTCGTCAATATCACCACTCCTGACAACTTCGTGAGCCTACTCTATTATTTCGGTATGCTTACCATCAGCGGCACATATGAAGGTAAAACCAAACTCACCATTCCCAACCAAGTGGTTCGTGAGCAGCTTTATGCCTATCTACTGAGCACCTACGATGAAGCTGACCTTAATTTCAGCAGTTACGAAAAGAACGAGCTGTCCAGTTCACTCGCCTATCGTGGTGACTGGCAAACTTACTTCGGCTACATCGCCGACTGCCTGAAACGTTACGCTTCTCAACGCGACAAACAGAAAGGGGAGTTCTTTGTCCACGGCTTCACCCTTGCCATGACAGCCCAAAACCGCTTTTACCGCCCCATTTCTGAACAAGATACGCAAGCCGGCTATGTTGATATATTCCTCTGTCCACTGCTGGAAATCTATTCCGATATGAAGCACAGTTACATTGTAGAACTGAAATACGCCAAATATAAGGATTCCGAAAGCCGTGTGGAAGAGTTGCGTCAGGAAGCAATCACCCAAGCTAACCGCTATGCTGATACGGAAACGGTGAGAAATGCCATTGGCAACACAAAGCTACACAAGATTGTAGTGGTGTACAAAGGGATGGATATGCCCGTATGCGAAGAAGTATAGCCCGATCCTAAAACGACACTACATATCTTCCAAACAAAGATTCGCTATGGTCAGTAAATATCTTCTTCATCATATAGTAGCTGAACCACTGACAACCAGATTGATAAACGTATCCTGCCGATACATATCCCACAGATTTTGCAGATCACTAAATATGGAAGGATTAATATTGTAAAATTTATAAAACTCATCAATAACAATGTTGAACGAACGTTTCTCTCCTATCTCAACACACAAACACCACTACCATAAGATTATTCTGAAGCAGTATATCTACCCACTACCCTTTTAAGGATATCTAATAATTCCTGATTACTTTGTTAAGGATAAATTTGCCATAAGCAAGCTACCAAACCACACAAAATAGGCTTACATAGAAGCTCCATTTCTCTAATCAATATTCCCACTTATCAATAATAATTAGATAAATTAATAATCGCCTCTCTTTTAGTTGCTTTTAATTTTTAAATAATGTATTTTTGACAAAACAATGTCTAACTATAAACTAATACAATTATGAAAAATTTATGCTTACTATCTTTTTATTGGGTGGTAGTACTTTTATTAAGTTCATGCACCAAAGACCTCCTTTATAACTATGAAGAAAAGCTACCACAGACTAGAGCCGTTACCAATGGTGACTATTATTCATTAGGAGTAACCTATGATATAACTATGGACTACCTTGATAATGATGCAGCTAAATACCCTGTAATAGACATAAAGGCTTTTCTTGCAGACAACAAAAATTCTTATATAGAAAATAATACAACTGAAGGGTATTCCATAACCTATTCAGGAGCAACCGCCGAAGACTTTTCTAAAGAAATAAAAACCAAAAATTCTATAAGCTATGGCGGCAGTGGTGGTGGTGATACTTTTTCTCTTTCTGGTAGCGTAAAGTTCACTAGCGAATTAGATCAGCAATATAGTTATTCAACAAAAAATACTCTTTTGCAAGAGGAGATGCTATAAAAAGAGTAAAAAGAGTATCATTGAATGCTACAGCCACAATGCTGCGAAATTACTTATATCCCGAATTTATTCGTGACTTAAAGACTAAAACTCCTGATCAATTTGTAGCATGGTATGGTACACATGTTTTATTAGATGTAACACTTGGTGGAAGATTACAATTTAATTATCGTTCTGTTATTGATGAAAGAACAAGTAAATCAGACATGAAAAAGACTGTAGAATCAGGTCTCAAATTTGCCATGGGAAAATATGGAGCCGATATAAAACAAGAATTTATGACCAATGAAATTATAACTTGGAGTAAAAAGAACACTTCTTGGAAAACATGGGTAAAGTATAGTGGAGGCGAAAGTAGTGGAACTAGAACTAGCTACGATTCAGAGTCAGGTTATCTTGTAACATCCTTCGACATTGATGCTTGGGAAAAATCTGTCAACAAAGAAAATGCAGGGATCGTTGGAATCAATTGGGAAAAAACATATCCAATATATGAATTGATTGCAGATGCAACGAAGAGAGAAGAAATTCGATTAGCAGTGAACCGATATATTGAAAGTCAAAAAATAGAAATACTAGAATTAGAGCCTTTATACAATATTTATAATAGAAAAACAGGGAACAATTTTAATGTTGCAGGATATGACCTAAAAAACTATTGGCTATATGTTGAAAAGGATGGAACATATAGGGAATGTGAGTCTTTTTTAGGCTATGTGCTAAAAAACAAACAATTACAAACCGAGCCATTATATAACATCAACAACAAAAAAAGTGGAAATACTTTTACTGCAATAGGCGACACCGAAAAGAACATTTGGTTGCATCAAGCAGCTGACCACGAATATCGAGAGTGTGAGTCCCAAATAGGTTACGCATACACTAAAGAAATGCCTAATACAATTCCACTGTTTAGAATACACAATAAAAAATCAAATAATACTTTTAGCGTAGCTGGAATTACTGATAAATATTACTGGTTATATCAGGCTTCCGATCATGAAAACAGAGAAGATGATGGACAGACAGGTTATATCTATCCCGCCCAATAGCCCCACAGTCACATTATAAAATATCAACAATATCAATGACAATATAATATAAGAAAGAGAGACTCTCCATAAAATTGTATAAATAGAAAACTACGAGAAGAATCCCGTAGTTTTCTATTTATACAATTTATGGAGAGTCCCCTAATTAATACACATACCCCCATGTACATTGATAAGCATCACTCCCCTCTTGAGTACCTCGCCAATGTGTTGATAAACTATGATTAGTATACTTTTTACTATAATATCCATACAAAGGTGTTGTCCCAGGAACCTGCGATGTATAGATATAACCTAATGTTCCTTGATAACGGTCTGTACCAGAAATAGTACCCCGCCAATTAGTACAATAAGAATGATTTACATACTTTTCACTATAATATTCATATAACGGGGTAGTGCCAGGAAGCTGTTTCGCACAAATATATCCAATAACTCCTTCATAACGATCTGTAAGGTCAACCTCCCCCCTCCAATGGGTAGTATAAGAATGATTGATATATTTATCACTATAATATTGATATAATGGGAGTAGTTCAATCACATCAATCTTTTTACTATCAATATACCTAAATACAGCCTCCTTCATTTCCTGCTTCTTTATAGGATCAGAAATTAGATCATAAATAGGATACGTAGCATTCCAGTTGACATCAAATAATCTAGAATGCTGGTCATCAACTGACTCTGTCCATGCTCCCAAATTAATACTAAAACTTGGTCCTTGCTCAGGCGCGAGCGTAATAGTAGTACCCGAGGTAGAACCACCAAGAGCCTTAATATAGCATTCCCAATTAGAATTTTTCTTATTGCGCTCCTCTACTTCCGTTTTGCTCCATGAACCGTGAGCATCAAGCCCAATATTGCTCAGATTATATTTTGCCCCTGCACTGACAATCTCTGTTTTTTCCGTACTACTATTCTCTTCTATTATAACAGATTTATAATATGCGGTATATTTCCCTCCAACTGTTATATTAGTTAAAACATGCGTTCCATACATTTCCACAATTTTATCCGCAGAATATTTATTTAAATCTTCAACAAAAGAAGACAACAAGTATTTAGATAAGGTTTCAATATCTGTATTCAGCAGATATCTCCTTTGCTTTTTAAAAACCTCCGCTCTTGCAAATGAGTATTTTGAAGAATAGAAATATTTTGAGCTTGTTTTGAATCCCGTCGTTATAGTCCCTGAGAAAAAGCCCTCTTTATCCTTTTTCTCAGGTAAAGATCCTACAGAACCACTAAAATTCGTATCGGTTATTATCTGAGATAAAAAAGATTGCGCATCTGCTCCTGCAAAACATCTCTGATCAATTACCCCTGAAAATTGCTTATCAAATCTGTTAGGGTTTGCTTTCACAAATGCTTCCACATCTAAGATTTTCAACCTTGTTGAATTTTCACCCATGTAGTCATCGGTTATATCATAACCATAACCTAATACATCATACACTCCATCTCCAGCTGCCCTTGTTGTTACATTTGATACCGAAGATTCAACATTTGGTAAATCCTCTATTTCTGAACAAGAATAGAAAAGAGGCAAAAAGCCTAATAAATAATAAGATTTCTTCATAATAGTACACATTAAAAGATTAACATTTACCAAATGTAAGAAATGTCATCATTTTATCCAATTTTAAAAGCATGTTTATAAACATGGCAATCGCACATAGTATTTGAAGCCACCTACCTTATATGACCTTAGAGCTAAGCACAGATACAACACATTTTTAAATAACAACATAGACAACAAGCTAAATAATGCATAGAAACAACATTATTTTTCACATCATAGATTTTCAGAATCTCAACTAAAAACTTTCTAAAAACAGATTTTAAACTTACACAAGTTTATAATACTTATGCCCCTTTATTTTCCATTTAATTAAAAAGCAAAAATAATACTTATCCCAAAGAGCGCGTAGCGTATCTCTAAAAGAAAGCGGATTCTTTTTTATCTTTTTCAAATAGCGATAATAATTTATTCGAAAAGGATGTTGGCAAGAAGTTTCCCAAGGTTTTGGCTTCCAAGTAAAATGCAGAATTTTCGGATGCCTTAAAATAAATCTCAAATCGCGGTCAAAACCAAACTTCTTGATTATTCCATAATAATAAAAGATAAATTCGACATTCCATGCTAAAGAAATATGCACAGACTTATCATAAAAAAAAGCATTTAATACATCTTGATCATGCGCTCTAAGTTTTTCAAAATTATGTTCAATGTACTCTATAAAAGCTTGAGTCATATTATGTGTACGCCAATAATCCAAGTTCACCAATAATACACCTGCATTAAAATATCCATATTTAGAGTCGTAATCAAGTCTTTCATACACATCTTCTGCGCAACATCCTCTTTCTTCAAAGGCCGCTACAACAAAATTGTCTCTCAAAGGCGTTTCCCAAAGTTCTTTTATAGACTGATTAACAATGATATCACAATCCAAATATAAAACTTTATTCACGTCAGCAGGAAGAAGATCCGCCATAAATAACCTATTATAAGTAGCAATAGATAAATGATCAGTTGACTTTATAGGGCACTTTTCCAAAAATTTAAAATCAACCTGACAATAAAAGAAATGTCCATTATATGAATGAACAATCTTTTGAATAAAATCTAAATCATCCAAATCCAATCCTTCAGTGAGTAAATAAACTGCATGCTCTTCTCCCGGATTATTCTCAAAAAAGGAAATCAACATCACACTGCAATGTTGAACATAACCACTATCAGCGGCACAAACAATATTCATATTTCTACATTAATATATTGCAAATATAATATTTACGCTTCTCAAAAAATGAATATCTCTTATCTTTTTTAAAAACTCTTTTTATCAACATAGATTTAGGTCACAAATACACTATTATCATTTGATATTTTTTATACCTTTGTTCTTCAGATATAATAAGATCTGTTTTATTTATAGTATGTAAATATCTTTATAAGACATAGGCTTCAGCTTTATCTAAATAAAAATATTCTAAAAACAAATTTATCCATGAGACCCAGAATATTCAGAAGAAATAAGAAACGCCACATTCTCTACTCCTTATTTAACAGAAAATGGGTATATATTTCATATATTCCCGATGTATACTACAATAAAAAGAATACGAAATACATGCTATCCCACCAAAACAAGAGAGAAGCTTTGGTTATTGGAGATATTTTTTACTCTTTAGGATATAACGTTAAAATTGCGCTTTTTAATGCCCCTGAAGAATGCGATACTCGAAAGTATGATATCATATTTGGTTTAGAACCAAACTTCGTAACTATGAGCCAAAGAAATCCACAAGCTCTTAAAATATACTATGCGACAGGAGCTTATTGGAAACATCAACTCACAATGGTAAAAAACAGGACAGACCTATTTAATACAAAACATGGAACACATTTACCATATTCGCGTTTAGTGGATGCGCATAACAGTTGCGAGATAGCTGACGTTATTTTTCAAATAGGCAGCTCATTTACTATCCAAACATATCCTTCCAAATTGCAGAGTAAAATTAATATAATTAATCAGTCTAGCAATTTTGTTCAAGAGTGTGACCTAAAACATAAATTGCAAAGTGTCTCAATGAAGGATTTCATGTGGTTTGGCTCCAGTGGAAGTATTTTGAAAGGTTTAGATTTAGTTTTAGAGTATTTCATAGAGAACCCTCAATACAATTTGCATGTAGTCGGACCACTTGATGAGGAATTCATAAGGTTCTATCAAAAGCAAATAGAAAAATGCCTCAATATAACATTTTACAATTTTCTCGATACCAGCTCCAAAGAATTCATGAACTTAGCCTATCTTTGTGCTTTCAATATCTTTCCATCTGGTAGTGAAGGTTGCCCTGGCTCCGTCATAACTTTAATGCAAATGGGTGTCATCCCTATCACCTCTCAATGGGGAGCAATAGACCAAATAGAACATTACGGATATCTGCTACCCGAGTTATCCGTTGAAGCTATAAGCAAAGCCATTGAATGGGGAGTTACACTTCCCCGGGAAGAGTTCCATAAAATTATAGAGGAAAACATATCATATTCAAAAAATACTTGGAATTTAAAACGATTTGAGAATGAATTTCGCTCTCTATTACTAACATTTATAAAAAAAAGTAATCCCAAAATATGAATCAACCATATATTTTGTACGATTCTCTCATATTTGATTTACAAAAGTTCGGAGGTATTTCACGATACTTCTGCGAAATAATCTCTAGACTAAATGTCAAGTATGATATTTCATTATATTATACAGAAAATTACTACTTAGCACAAAGTAAGATATGTAAGCACCACCTACATATTCCAGGATTTCTATTTAAACATTTTAGATATAAGTTCTATCGTAAGAATCAAAAATTAACAAAGAAGTTACTATTGAGTTCATCCCCATATCTCTTTCACCCAACTTATTATGATCTTACTTTCCTTAAGTACATAGGTGATAATCCTTTTGTCATTACTGTACATGATATGACATATGAACGACTCCCTGAATATTTCAGTGGCGCAGAAGGAACCATACAACTAAAAAAAGAAATTATTACTAAGGCAAATAGGATCATTGCAATTAGTGAAAACACCAAAAAAGATATTGTAGAAATACTCAACATAGCTCCTACCAAAATTGATGTTATTCATCATGGAACCAGCATACAGCCTCCATTGGGAAGACAAAAGCTTTTATTACCCAATAAATATCTTCTTTTTGTTGGTGATAGAACCAGTTATAAAAATTTTCAACGATTATTGGAAGCATTTGCAAACATTTATAAAAACATAAAAGACTTATATTTAATTTGCACAGGAAAACCTTTCTCCCCAGAGGAGCTACAACAAATCCACAAGCTACACGTAGAAAATCAAACATTACAATTTTCTGTCAATGATGAAGATTTAAGTGAGCTATATAGCCGAGCATTATTATTTGTATATCCCTCACTATATGAAGGATTTGGTATTCCTATTTTAGAGGCATACGCTTGTAATTGCCCTGTAGCATTAAGTAATACCAGCTGTTTTCCAGAGATTGCAGGTAATGCAGGTGCCTATTTTGATCCGTATTCAGTAGAAGCAATAACAGACACCATCACGGCCGTCATAAACAATAAAGAAGAACGGTCAAGACTGATTATTGCAGGTAAAGAACGCCTTAAACTATATTCTTGGGAAGAAGCTGCCAAAAAAACAGAAATGGTCTATCAAAAAGTTCTAAATGATTTTCTAAAATAAACTATAATCAGTGTAAAATGAAAAAACCAACCCTCAGTATTATTACAGTCAATTTCAACAACAGAAATGGCTTAGAAAGAACAATACAAAGTATTAAGTCTCAAACATATACAGATTATGAGCATATAATTATAGATGCAAACTCTACTGACGGAAGTAAAGAAATCATACTTGAATATTCCCAAAACACCGCCCATTTAACATATTGGGTATCAGAACCAGATAAAGGGATTTATGACGGCATGAATAAAGGAATAGAGCATGCACAAGGAGAATATATATATCTTTTAAACTCAGGTGATATACTTTCTAATCCGACTGTACTATCTTCCATTTCATTTGACGGCACAAAATATATATGTGGTAATATGAGAATTATCCATTCAGAGACTCAATATGAAGAAGTCGTGCCTCCAAATGAAATAGATGGACTATTCTTATTCAAAAGCTACCTGCCTCATCCTGCATCCTTTATTCATCATTCACTATTTAACAAACAAAAATACAACATTGATTACAAAATTATATCTGACTGGATACATATGGTGGAGAACATTGTATTAAAAGGATGCAGCTATAAGCACATCAACTTGCTAATTTCGGATTTTGATACCACAGGAATCAGCTCCAACAACAGAGCATTAGGATTATCAGAACGAAGTAAATGGATAAAAGACAATATCCCCACTTTAATTTACGATGCTCTTATGGAACTAGACAAAATCAGAAGTTCTGAAATTGGAAGTATTATTCCTACACTTATGCAAAAAAAAAGACATTCGCAGAAACGAGTAAAGAAACTTATTCTACTATTTTCTAAATTCTTCAAATGAGAAATTCTAAAAGCATTTTCAATGTTTCAAACAAAACATTTGCATATAATAAGAATTTTATCGAATATTGCATATAATAAGAAAAAAGATGAGTAACAATATACTTTTTATATTCAATATTTTCCCTGGTGTTGGAGGCTTAGAAACCGTATCAAACAACATCATTGATTATATAGGTAAAGACTTTACCATTTATACACTATCTTTTAACGCAGTAAACAATGCCCCTACTTCACCAGCTATCACGGAAATATTTCAATTTAAAACAGACAATGAAGAAGAAAACATCCAAACATTCAACCAAATTATTGAAGAAAGAAACATTACCCATATCATCAATCAAGGTATCTACCCTCATATAACCAATATAATATTCAACCCCGATAGAAAGAAGGATGTAAAAATAATCTCCGTTCTACATGGTATGCCCAAATATGAAAATTCACAATATTGGCAATTACCACATATTCTTAAAGCAAATAAACTGAAGCAAATAAAAAGAAGATTTCTATTCCACATTGGATTGAATTACAAATATAAACGATATATCAGGTCATTCTATGACTCATATCGCAAAGCATGCATCAAAGGTGATCAAATCATTGTATTATGTAATGAATACATTAAGCCATTCATAAATGAATACCATCTGAAAAAGTACCAAGAGAAAGTTATTGCAATAGAAAATCCATTATCACCACTCTTTTCCGAGCAAAAAAATATTGAATGGACACAAAAGAAAAATCAAGTAATTTTTGTCGGTCGTTTGTCCGAAGAAAAACAAATACACATCATTCTTGATATATGGGAGAGAATAGGGAAAATAACAAACTGGGATCTAGTTATCATTGGTGATGGTTGTATTCGCCAAAAATTAGAGCAAACTGTCAGAGATAAACAAATACAAAGAGTTAGTTTTACTGGGCAAGTCAACCATCCTGAAGAATACTATAAATCTGCAAAGATTATCCTCTTAACTTCAAGTTTCGAAGGGTTTCCAATGTGTTTAATTGAAGCTTTAAGATTTGGAGTCATACCGTTAACTTTTGATATAAGTGCAGGAGTTCGTTCAATAGTATCAAATTCCGGTGGTATTATCATAAAAAACAGAAATTCAAACGAAATGTTTCTCAAGCTACAAGAATTGATTAACAATAAATATCTACATTCACTTAGTGAAAAGGCTAGGCTCAAATCTAATAGATACACATTGAATAGAATTGGCGAACAATGGATAAACTTATTAAGAAAATAAATTAAATGAGAAGAAAGCTTGTACGAAAATATAAAAGATTTAAGAAATGGGTAATTCCTGAATTAAAAAGACGCTTTAGCAAAACAGAAGAAGTGCCCTATAAAAGTGTTCCAATCGTAATTAACAACTTTAATCGCGTAAATACACTAATAACATTGATTCATGGACTAGAAATTCGGGGATATAATAATATATATATTATTGACAACAACTCCACCTATCCCCCATTACTAGAGTATTACAAAGATTGCTCTTACCCTATATACATGTTAAACAAAAATATAGGTCATTTGGCCATATGGGAAACTGGCATTTACAAGCAGTTTACTGACTCATATTTCGCATACACAGATTCAGACTTAGAAATTCACCCAGATTGCCCAGACGATTTTATGGAAAAATTCATTCTTTTACTCAAAAAATATCCCAAAGCACTAAAAGTAGGGTTCTCTATTTGCATAGATGATTTACCTGACTGCTATATCAACAAAGAACAGGTTCAAAAATGGGAAAGCCAATTTTGGAAGAAAGAAATAGAACCTAATATTTTCAAGGCACCTATAGATACTACCTTTGCAGTATATAAGCCTTACTTCAAAGGAGAGATAATAGATTTCTTTCATTTATATCTACGCACTGGATTTCCATATTCAGTAAAACATCTACCTTGGTATATAGATAGTGCTAATCCGTCCGAAGAAGAAAGATATTATATTAATCATCTGCAAACTTCTACACATTGGTCTGAACAAAACAAAAAATGAGTCATTTAAAACTACTATTTTATATACTTATATAAATTTGAAATACAATGTCCCAAATGTTTCCAAGAAAAAGGATAAAATAAGAATTCCTTTAATACAGTTCTTTTCTCTGGATAATTAGTATCTAATAAGCCTCGTAAAAAAATGTTAAGATACTTTTCTTCATTTTTTTTCTCTTTCTTTTTACTTAGATTAAGACCATGAACTTTCATTGGAAGAATCTTATTCCATTTGAGATTATGTAAACGAATAGTATCTCTATACCAATTTTGATCATAAGTACCTGTCGAGAAATGTTCTACCAAAACTTCATGAGAACAACACACATAATTTTTATATTGTTTACTAGCTGCGATCTGCAATGAAAAATCTAAATCATAACAATGAAATCCTATCAGTAATTTCTCATCAAAAGGATACAAATTCCATACCTCTTTTCTCACAAACAAACCCAGCCCATCCAGAGTAACTACTTCCTCGAAAGGGCATTCTAGAAAAACATTACATGCTTCAAGTTTTGTTTTGTTTCCTTTTTTTTGATATAAGAAAGTACATTCCCATTCATTATTATGAAACCAGCCAGAATAGCATTTGAGTTTAACTTTACTGCCAGCAAAGCCAATGACTCCACAATCCGGTTCTCGCAATTTATTTTCTATTATTACGCCCCAATTCCGTGAATGAAACATTACATCCTCATGTACAAAAAAAAGATTTGGATACTTAGCTTGACGTGCGCCTTCATTATAAGCTCGAGCTATAGACCAACATTTCTCCCTATTATCGATAGTAACTATTTCATATTCTACCCCTATAGTCTCATCTATATTTTGACTTATTTTTCGCAAACGTTCCGGCAGTACAGAACAAATAATAATTGACAACATAATTTCTTCTATTCAACAGCATCTCTCTGTTTTAATTCTACATAAAAATGGAAATACACCAGATAAAGCCTTATTTACACGTTCTAAATAATAAGCAGTTTTTATCATATAACACCGCTCCTCCAATTCATTTAACAAATTCTGTTTAATCTCATTCCTAATATTTTTACGTTTAATATCCTTATAATAATTACCATAACAAAGCAAACGTTTATATATACTAAGTGGCAAATAATTCTCAAGGGTCCATGTTAAATCTATGCATTCCTTTATACATGCAACATATGCTTCGTCATCCTGTTTTGAATCTATAGTCACACTTTGCGAATGCTGTCTAAAAAAGTTATTCAAACGCTCATAAACTTCTATAACATCCCCTTGTAACGCCATAAAAGTCCAAAACCACCAATCACCACAGTAACGCATTGCGGCCCATCTAGTATTGAATATTTTCAAAGAAGAGCTCTTCCTAAAAAGAACACCACTTGCATTATAGACATAATTGGTCAATATAAATTTTTTTGCCGCATAGTTTGTCCCTGAAAATAGTTTATACTTCATTAGATTATTCTGTTTTTTTTTGTCCAACGATCCATATCCTTATCAAGCATATTACCAACTTCATCTACTATATAAGATCAGTAAAACAATATGCAGCTGTGGGATGTTGCTCCATCAGCGAAACTGTTTTGGCCAAAAAAAGAGAAAAATCTGCATAATCATCACTCTCTGCAATCCATATATATTTTCCGCGAGCAAGTTCTATACCCTTTTGCCATTGTTTAAGGAGGCTACCAAATTATAGTCATTTACCATAACACAACTAACCCTCTTATCTACTTCCTGATACAGTCTTAATATTTTTTACACTATCATCAGAAGAAGCATCATCTAACAGAATTAGCTCAAAATCGTTAAAACTCTGCTTTATAATAGTCTCTATACGTAAAGGCAAGTATTTTGCATAGTTATAATTAGGGAACAATTACACTAACTAATGGATTCTTTATATATGCATTTACTCATTCTTTTAAAATACATTCTTTCATCACTTCCAATAACGCTTTCCATATCGTAAATCCGGTTCTAAATAATTTCCTTCTGCCCATTCATTCCAAGATTTAACAAAAGCAAGGCGGCATTCAAATGGCTTATTTTCTATATGGATCATTACATTCTTCATGCTTTTCCAAATACCTCAGTTTCATGGTTTAAAACCAAAGCTTTACCAAAAGAACGAGGGGGAATGATCTGATTAGAATTATAGTAGGTATAATTTCTTTATCATATTCTTCTTCTCCAACAAAAGAACTGGCTTTTTATGTTTCCATTTAGCATTCATAGAAGACTAGCTTTTTCTCTGCCAAAATCAAATAACCTACCTAATAAACTATCCTGTCAATTAATCCTGTCGCTTTTTATAAATTGAATACCTTTTAATCCATTTTGTTTTTTGCTAGATTTCTTTTCTGGATGATCAAGGTTGATAAATTACAAATATAGGCTTTCCTCTATAACCTATATCGATGAATGCTTTCAAAGCCGGAAGCGCACTTCATTAAAATGATGTTCAATATGGTCATCTTTGCTGGATACTGGTGGGTTGTGGGTTTCCTTGGTCTTAACTGGAAAAACCTCTCCCGTTTTGGCTTCAACAAAATCGGCTCGCGGCTAACACTTCATTAAAGGACGTTCCAATCTTCACCATTGCACCAATAATGCCAATAACAAAAGCCTTCATTCCATACTCTCTCTCGCCATCAGCCTGAAGCTTTACGAGTTTCAGCAGGCACTCTTAAGGAAATCATAAGCTCCCCCAGGGGACAGCTTTTCTTCATCCACCACTTATCTGGTCGGATGGTGGCTGCCCAATGGTTTCATTAGACTAAACTTTAAGGTTTGCCTATAAATAATGGCACGTGTTATTGTAACAGAGATGGTGTACAACATGATACAGGTCATCCATATACGGCATTTTTGGGATCATATTTTTCCCATGCTTCCTCTCGTTTATCACTCTTGGTTGATGGTAGCTTTCATTACTTTCTATATAAAATGCTCAATTTACCGCATGACATATGAAAGCAATTCTGATACTGAATTTAACAACTATCATCTTTAACCAGACGAATAGCGTCGCAGAGGTGTAAATACTTCATCTGAAACTTATTTACGGGTTTTTTCTCTGTTTCTTGGAACATGCTGATCTGGCTTCAGCAATCCCAGCAATTCGCCTGGAGGAAATTTTGTATCTCCACGCATCGCCCAATCATCACCGAAAGAACTAAATGGCGATGATCCGCTTTTCAGCTTCTTTTCGACCAGGATCATTTCGGGAGACTGCCTGTTTCATGATGTTCCGGGTGATTCTCCCAATTGAATTTATACTGATAAAGATGGAATTGCACTCCACCTCTTCAATTTAGCTACTTGGATGGGCGATGGGAATTCCCGCCCATCTCCCAAGATATTTTGAAATCTGGATGTATATATTCGCCTTTCAATAAGGCCGGATGGCGAAACTGCCATACATGCAATAGAACTTTGTCATCTTATCAATCAGCTGCTTGGTGTTGTCGTCGTGAGCCATACTACGGGTCCCAAACAACGCTGTGGCAAGGTGAGCCTCCTTCCAATTATATAATATTGATAGTGCAATAACTGTCAATTCTTTTGATTCAAAACTTTCAGGCATTTTTCGGCCAATTCTGTAATCTAATTCAGCCTCACATTTTCCTGATAATCTCACTTATACTCTCTATTATTTTCTTCTTAATTGCTTACATCGGAATTTTCTACAAGCCTCAGATTGTTGTCAATCGTCTATGGTTTACTTATGCTCAATAATTAGCTAAAAGCTACAGCTTTGGTCACGCTTCAAGACAGAAATAATCCAAAACGTTGTTAAGCGCAGCAATGCTGTATCCAACTCATGAGCTATAAGTTCATCGCTTAATGCTGCTGAACGTTTCCAATATGTTTCA
>VOFK01002967.1_pt1 | contig 123746 bp, 110 predicted proteins | sample 5384121 | NCBI WGS metagenome assembly VOFK01 (sample SAMN12384730, study PRJNA508395) | human gut metagenome | isolation source: healthy gut J | host: Homo sapiens
ATTGATAACAAAGTCGAAGTCTTCGATAGCCCGGTTATCATCTCCTACCTGGGCACGTAGCAAGCCTCGGTTATAATGACCGATAAAGTTATTCGGATCTATTTCAAGAGCAATATCGTAATCACTCATTTGCGCCTCTCAGGTTTTTCTGATGATAACGCGCCAAAGCACGATTGATATATACACCTGCATTACGTGTCGAAAGATGAATAGCATGATCAAAATCGGCTTCGGCATCTTTATATTTCTGTTGCTGAAGTCTGAGAATCGCACGGCTCGCCCCCATGTATCCGGATCATAACGGTCTATCTCGATGGCATGCCCGAAATCCTTCTCGGCAGCAATCGTATCTTTTTTGTTTCAAATCGACTTCCCCACGCATCAAATATGCCTTTGTGTAACGCGGAGAGATGGTGATTAATCGATCCAAGTCATTCTTTGCACCCGAGTAATCTCCCTGCTTTATCTTACACAAAGCCATATTGTGCCATGCACCTATATTTTCGGGATCAAACTCCAGTGCTTTCATATAATCTTCAATGGCACCGGCATAGTTATCCTGACGGATACGTGCCAATCCCCGCACCTGATAAGCGCTGACTACAAACGGATTCCGTTCTATAGCTTCCGAGCAATCGCTTTCCGCACCTTGAAAGTCATCAAGGTTTATCTTAGCCAGCCCCCGATAAAAGTAAGGATCGGCCAAGTAAGGTTTCGCATTGACTACCTGATTAAAATACTGAATGGAAAGGACATAATCCTCAAAATAGAGAGCATTGCGTCCAATTGCCATTACACGGTCCGTATTAATCTGGGCAAAAGCCAGACCGGGACACATTATTAATATATATAGGTACAGAATCCGTTTTATCATCTTATTTCAAAGTTTTCACCTTATAAGAGCAACGTGCCTTGCCTTTCAGCATAGCGCCCAACTTGCCTTTTATCATCTGCTTACGCAGCGTAGAAAGGTGGTCGATAAACATCTTACCATCCAAATGGTCGAATTCATGTTGCATCACACGTGCCGGATAACCTTCCACCCACTCATCATGTTCTTTCAAATCTTCATCCAGATAAGTGACATGAATACGGTCCGGACGCTTTACTGCTTCATGGATACCGGGAAGACTCAAACATCCTTCCTCCATCGAAACTTCCTCTTCACCCACTTCTATGATATGCGGGTTGATGTATGCATGACGAAAACCTTTCAGTTCAGGATATTCATCCGACATTACATCAAGGTCTATCGTAACCACACGAATGGGAAGTCCCACTTGAGGAGCTGCAAGCCCCACTCCGTCTGCACGTCCCATTGTCTCAAACATATTTTCGATTAACTCTTTCAAATTAGGATAATCCGGTGTAATATCTTCCGCTTCTTTGCGCAATACCGGTTGTCCATAAACATAAATTGGTAATATCATTTCTCTTTTATTTTATATATTTCTTTGATTCCAAATAGGATTGTAAAATAATGGTAGCACTGATTTCATCAACCAAGGCTTTATTCTGTCTATCTTTTTTCTTGAGTCCGCCATCCAGCATGGCCTGATGCGCCAAAACAGAAGTGAACCGTTCATCAACCAGTTCGACAGGTATATTGGGAAGTTTTTTCTTTAACTGATTAATGAACGGAACAATGTTACGCATATTCTCAGATTCCTGATTATTCATTTGCTTGGGATGCCCTACAATAATTCTTTCTACCGGTTCACTCTCCACATACTTCAGAATAAAGTCCATTAACTGATGGGTGGGAACAGTAGTCAGGCCATTCGCAATAATCTGCAAAATGTCTGTAACCGCCACTCCCGTACGCTTTTTACCATAATCTATTGCTAATATTCTACTCATATTGAGCACAAAAATACAAATTTATTCCATACCTGTCTGATATATAAAGATAAATTATAGAAAAAGCCTTATCAATAGACCAGCTTCACATTATCTACCCAAAAAGTATTTCCGGGAGAACCTACATATGCTCCACCGTGACTTGAAGAGAACTGCAATAGCATGTGTGTAGGTTTTTCATCAGGTGAAGCCCATCCCGTTTCTTTAACAAGGACACTCTCCCCTTTACTGTTACGGGCATAACCAACCGATCTCAATCCCATAAACTCAGGATTATATCGAGGGTCTTGGGTTATATCACCATATAGAATCTCATAAGTAGCATCATTTTCCCATCCATCAGAATCCTTGTCATACTTCACAACCATCGTCCCCACTCGTTTTGCTGTGATATTCCCTTGAGCATCCTCTGTACGCTTTTGAAGATAAAATACAGTAATAGCACAGTCCTGACCTTTCACTACTTCTTTTTTGCTAAAGCCCGTCAAACGGATACGATTTTTCTCACCGGACATTTTAACTTTATAATCATAACGAAGCGCTTTGGGCTTTTCTGTAAACGGTATGCCCCAATTCATGTTTTTCACCCCTTCTTTCGTACTCGTAATAGGCTCTTTCATATCACCCAAATAAATGGCTCCGGCAGCCAATACGGTTATATTGACCATGCCCAGCACTTTCATTCTTTCAATATGCGTCTCCAAGCGGGCACAATAGCCATGATAACGTTTTTCCTTATATACCGTGTTATTAGTTTTGACAATCCCCATCACCTTCGCCATCACATTGGATGTCCCCCAAGGAGACCCTCCCATATTTTCATAAGCCACATTACCATCAACCTCCTGAGTCGGAGCTATCTCATAAAGAAGTCTGGTATTTCCACCTATAATCGATGACTCATGAATCTTACGTGTCACCCATTGTTCCATATCACCATATTTAATAGGAACTTCTCTTTCTTGAGAGAAACCATTAAACGGTATGACAGCCAGCAAAGCAAGCAATGACATTCTACTGTAATACTTCATATCCAACTAGTTTTTATTGTTGTTTTAGAATTAACAAAGTTATAAAAAAAAGCGGCAACTTCGCAGTTACCACTTTTAATAAAGAAGAATAGACTATATTTTCTTCTTAATTTACCAAAAAGAAATTATTAATATACTCTATAAAGTAACCATGCCTTCTGGAAGTCGTCACGGTTAGGATATTTCGCTTTAAATTCTTCTTTAGCTTGTGTAGCTTGTGCGCGGTCATCAAAAGAAACTGCAATTACACGATACATGTTTCTTTCGGGGTTGTAAACCACTTTAGCACTATAACCCTGCCCGTCCAGATATTGTTTCAGACCTTCAGCATTTGCTTTTACGCCAAAGCTTCCACAAACAACACTATAAGCCTTCAAACCATCACCTGAAACCAGCTCCACTTTTTCTTCACGAACCGGGCCGGCTACCGGAGCAGGAGCAGGTGCAGTTGCAACAGGAGCAGCTACTACAGGAGCAGCCTCTACCTCTTCGGCTGCAGCAGGGCCTCAGCCAATTCCTGTTGTTTTTTGCCTTTTCGTATGCTTTTTTGTAAGCGCTTTCGCTTGATTTACAAGAGGAGAATGCCAAAGCTACGCACAATCCCATACCCAACACAACTAATTTTTTTCATGATTATTCCATCTTTATAAATTAATACTCTAGTTTAATCCTATAATAATTGTTGCAAAAGTAGCAATATATCAACAGCATTCACATCTAATACGCAGTTAAATTAAGTTAATCAGCCTATAATCGTCAATTTCTTACTAAGAAACATCCCCAAATAGCAACAACTTTCAATTTTATTTGTTAGTTTTGTAATGTTCAAAAATTAATAAGACTATGAAAAGTTTAAGTATTTTAGCTGCATTTCTGGGCGGAGCCGTTGTAGGTGCAGCAGCCGGAGTTTTATTTGCTCCCGAAAGAGGAGAAGATACTCGTAATAAAATTGTTGACGCTTTGCGTAAAAGAGGTATCAAACTGAGCCGTACCGAAATGGAAGACTTGGTAGATGAAATTGCTGCAGAAGTAAAAGAATAATAAGGTATCATACAACTTACCTTGTCATTCTAAACAAAATTGAAGAATCTATATACATATATTATATGTCTATGGATTCTTCATTTTTCTTTACCGATTGACACACAGCCATCATACACACATAAATGGCAATATTTAATGTAAAAACAACAGCGAATGTTTGCAAACGATAAGAATATAGACAACCTGCAACAACTCTTTGTAGAACTGAAAAAATATGCAGAGCTGCAAAAAGATTATGTAAAACTGCATTTAGTAGAAAAGCTGACCATATTGGTATCCTCTCTGATTCTGGTATTGGTATTGGTTATTCTAGGTATCATTGCCCTCTTCTACCTTTCTTTTTACATTAGCTTATGTATTGGCTCCTCATGTAGGCGGATTGATGGTTAGTTACGGCATCATCACCGGATGTATCATCCTACTGATTATATTAATCATATTCTTCCGTAAACGTTTGATTATGCAACCTATGGTTAACTTTCTCGCCAATCTGCTTTTAAACGATGACTGATTATGAACAACAACGATTCTAAACATACACCGATTATCACCCTGGAAGAGATAGCCCGGCGAAAAGCCGAAAAACGGGAGGAAGTGCTCAAAGCGAAGACACAAATAACCGAAACTTTGCGCGAATTATTTGTACCTGAAGAAAATAAAGGGTGGTATAGAAGGGATTATGCAACATGTAAATACCGGAATAGCCGTTTATGACGGAGTAATGACCGGCATCAAAATAATGCGGAAAGTAAGAAGTTACTTCACCAAAAAAGAAGAAATAGAAAATCTATAAATTAACATACCTATTAAACAAATCAAATGAAAAAGACAACTACTGGGGAGTGGCAGCTTTTTATGCTGGCATTATCTGCACATGCACAAGACAATCCGTTGTGGATGCGTTATTGTGCCATTTCACCTGATGGAACTTCCATCGCATTTACTTATAAAGGAGACATTTACACAGTACCGGTCAACGGAGGCAAAGCTGCACAGATTACAACCAATGCAGCGCACGACACTCATCCGGTATGGAGCCCCGATGGAAAACAAATCGCATTTGCTTCCGACCGCATGGGCAGTATGGATATATTCGTGGTAGACAGAGAGGGAGGCATCCCAAAAAGATTAACCACTCACTCCGGCAACGAAACACCCGTAGCATTCAAGGATGCAGACCATATCCTGTTTCTGGCAAATGTAATGCCGTCAGCCGAAGATGCCCAGTTTCCATCAGGACAATTCCAACAGGTATATGAAGTTAGCACTACAGGCGACCGTCCGGTCATGTTCTCCTCCATGCCTATGGAAGATATCAGCATCAACAAAACCGGCAATGCTTTACTCTACCATGATAAGAAAGGTTACGAAGATCCCTGGCGCAAGCATCACACTTCTTCTATCACACGCGACATCTGGCTGTGTTCATTGGACGGAAAACGCAGCTATCGCAAGCTAACCTCTTTTAATGGTGAAGACCGTACTCCTGTATGGGCTTCGGACGGAAAGTCATTCTATTATCTGAGTGAAGAAAAAGGTTCATTCAATGTATTCAAACGTGCACTGGATGGAACAAGTTCCACTCAGCTCACCCACCATACCAAGCACCCGGTCCGTTTCCTTACTGCTGCCGACAACGGCACACTCTGCTACGGATATGATGGAGAAATCTATACAATGAAAGAAGGAACCGAACCTCGGAAAGTACAAATATCCATCTTAACGGACAAAAATGACAAAGACCTGATTCGCCAAATCAGACGAAACGGTGCAACAGAAATAGCTCTGTCTCCCGATGCTAAAGAAGTAGCATTCATTCTGCGCGGCGATGTTTACGTCACTTCAGTGGAATATAAGACAACAAAACAAATCACCAATACTCCGGAACAAGAACGCGACATCAACTTCGCTCCCGATGGAAGAAGTATCGTGTATGCTTCGGAAAGAAACGGTTTGTGGCAAATTTATCAGGCAAGCCTGAACAAAAAAGAAGAGAAACAATTCACTTATGCTACAGATATTAAAGAGGAGAAACTGACCGGTTCAGCCATTGCTTCTTTCCAGCCCCAATTCAGTCCTGATGGTAAAGAAATAGCGTTTTTGGAAGACCGTACCACGATTCGTGTGCTTAACTTGAAAAGTAAAGATGTCCGCACTGTAATGGACGGTAAGTTTGAATATTCATACAGTGACGGTGATCAATGGTATCAATGGAGTCCGGATAGCAAATGGATTCTCACCAACTATATTGGCATAGGTGGATGGAACAACCAAGATGTGGCTTTGGTTAACGCATCAGGCAACGGAGAAATCCATAACCTGACCGAAAGCGGCTATACAGACACGAATGCCAAATGGGTGCTCGACGGAAAAGCAATGATGTGGTATAGCGACCGTGCCGGATACCGCAGCCACGGCAGTTGGGGAGCTGAAGCGGATGTTTACATCATGTTCTTCGACCTTGACGCATACGAACGTTTCCGTATGAATAAAGAAGAGCTTGCCCTTATCGACGAAAGCAAGAAAAAAGAGGATGATAAAGAGAAAAAAGACGAGAAGACCGGCAAGAAGAAAGACGATAAAAAAGACACAAAGAAAGATGAAAAGAAAGAAGAAGTCAAACCTTTGGTTTTCGACCTCGAAAACTGTCGAGACAGAATTGTCCGCCTGACTGTCAACTCTTCTCATTTGGGAGATGCCGTTCTCACACCGAAAGGAGATAAACTATATTACCAAGCTGCTTTTGAAGGCGGATATGATTTATGGGAACATGACTTAAAAGAGAATAAGACGAAGATTGTGATGAAATCTGTCGGTGGCGGTGCCATGTATCCCGACAAAAAAGGTGAAAATGTATTCCTATGCACAGGCGGAGGCATCAAAAAAGTCAGCGTAAGTACCGGAGAGCCTAAAACAGTTGAATTTGAAGCTTTCTTCGATTATCAACCATACGGCGAACGCGAATATATCTTCAACCACGTATGGCAACAAGTAGAAGATAAATTCTATGTAAAAAGACCTGCACGGGGTAGATTGGAAGGGTTATCGTGAAGCCTATTCACGCTTCTTGCCTTACATCAATAACAACTATGATTTCCAAGAGATGTTAAGTGAATTGTTAGGGCGAGCTGAACGGTTCTCATACCGGTGCCCGTTATTATGGTTCAGGGGCCTCTCTTTCCACAGCCGCTTTAGGTGTATTCTATGACGAGACTTACAATGGAGACGGCTTGAAGATAAAAGAGATATTGGCCAAAGGACCCTTTGCCATCAAGAAAACTGACGTTACTCGGGATGTATCATTGAAAAGATAGATGGCAAACCGATTTTAAAAGGTCGGGATTATTTCCCGCTACTGGAAGGTAAAGCCGGTCGAAAGGTATTGCTTGCCATGTATAATCCTGCCAATGGAAAACGATTTGACGTGACCATCAAAGCCATCAGTAGTGGCGAACAGAGCAATCTGCTTTACAAACGCTGGGTAGAACGCTGCCGTAAGAATGTGGATAAGCTGTCGAACGGTCGTATAGGCTACGTACACGTCAGAGGTATGGACAGCCAAAGTTTCCGTGAAGTATACAGCGAATTGCTCGGACGTTGCCGCAATAAAGAAGCCGTAATTGTAGACACACGCCACAACGGAGGCGGTTGGCTGCACGATGATTTGGCTACCTTATTGAGTGGTAAAGAATATCAGCGCTTTGTTCCACGCGGACAATATATCGGTAGTGATCCATTCAATAAATGGCTCAAACCTTCCTGTGTATTGATTTGCGAGGATAATTACAGCAATGCACACGGTTTCCCATGGGTATATAAAGAACTGAAAATCGGTAAACTGATTGGTGCGCCCGTTCCGGGAACCATGACTGCCGTATGGTGGGAAACACAGATTGATCCAACTATTGTATTCGGTATTCCGCAGGTAGGCTGTATGGATATGCGCGGACAATATGCCGAAAACCAATTGCTTACACCTCACATTGAAGTGTATAATGCTCCCGAAAAGGCACTCACAGGAGAAGACCAACAGTTGGAAGCAGCCGTACAGGAAATGTTGAAGACCGTAGGTGAAAAGAAATAAAAGCAACTTTCTACACGTTAGTACGTGTGACCTTATACATACGTATGTATAGCCTCACACGTACTAACGTATTAACTTATACATACTAACGTGTAACCCCACACATACGAACGTGTTTTTCTTTTTTATATATGTATTCCATACTCATGCTTCACTTCATCCATCACAAATGTACTCTCCAGCGAACCCAGACTATCTATGGTTCCCAAGACATTTAATATAAACTCCTGATAATATTTCATATTGGGGGCATGTATCTTGAGCAGATAATCATAACTTCCCGAAATATTATAGCATTCCGTCACTTCAGGAATACCTTGTATCATACGGGTAAACTCAGCTGCAATATCCCGATTAAGCCTCCTGAGTTTCACACTACAAAATACCACAAAACCTTGATTCAGTTTTTTCTGCATCAAGCACTGCTATATACTTTTAATGTATCCCCCCACTTTCAAGGCGCTTGAGTCGTTCAAATACCGGAGTAGAAGACAGACTGACGCGTGCAGCCAGTTCTTTAGTGGTAAGTCGTGCGTTTTCTTGCAATGTACGAAGTATCTGCAAATCTGTTTTATCCAATGTATCCATAGTGCAATATTCTTTTTAAAGTATGACATCCAACAGTAAAACAATAATTTTATTCTATATATCACAACAAATATAGATATATTTTCCATTTTTCCACAATATATTGTTCGATATTACCATCAATTATAACTTTGCAGCCAATAAATCAATCATCAGTTTAACTAAAAAGAATACAACTATGGCAACTAAGAGATTACATTTTGAAACATTACAACTCCATGTAGGACAAGAACAGCCCGATGTAGCAACAGATGCGCGTGCAGTCCCCATCTACCAAACCACTTCTTATGTATTTCACAACTCAGCTCATGCAGCAGCACGATTCGGCTTACAGGATCCGGGGAATATCTATGGACGTCTGACCAATTCCACTCAAGGAGTCTTTGAACAACGTGTAGCAGCGTTAGAAGAAGGAGTAGCCGGACTTGCGGTAGCTTCGGGTGCAGCTGCTATTACCTACGCATTTCAGAACATCACTCGTGCCGGTGACCATATCGTTGCCGCCAAAACAATTTATGGAGGAAGTTATAATTTGCTGGCGCATACCCTACCCGACTATGGTATAACCACCACCTTTGTCGACCCGAATGACTTATCCAATTTTGAAAATGCAATTCAGGAAAACACGAAAGCACTGTTCATCGAGAGTTTGGGCAATCCCCATTCTAATATTATCGATATAGAAGCTGTAGCAGATATTGCACACCGTCATCAGATTCCTTTGATTGTAGACAATACTTTCGGAACTCCTTACCTCATCCGACCCATAGAACATGGAGCAGACATTGTGGTACATTCGGCAACTAAGTTTATTGGCGGACACGGTACTTCTTTAGGAGGAGTCATTGTAGATTCCGGTAAATTTGACTGGGCAACTTCAGGAAAATTTCCACAACTGACCGAACCCGATGCCAGTTATCATGGAATCCGTTTTATCGATGCGGCAGGAGCAGCGGCTTATGCCACTCGTATCCGTGCCATTTTATTACGAGATACAGGAGCAGCCATCAGTCCATTCAATGCCTTTATCCTACCGCAAGGCCTGGAAACTCTTTCTCTACGTGTAGAGCGTCATGTAGAAAATGCACTGAAAGTGGTGGAATTCCTAAATAGACATCCTAAAGTAAAAAAAGTAAATCATCCGTCACTGCCCGAACATCCCGACCATGCTTTATACAACCGCTACTTCCCTCATGGAGGCAGCTCTATCTTTACAATTGAAGTGCAAGGAGGGGCAAACAGAGGCCCATAAGTTTATAGACAGCCTCGAAATATTCTCTTTACTGGCTAATGTGGCCGATGTAAAATCACTTGTTATCCATCCAGCAAGCACAACTCATTCACAGCTAAATGAGCAAGAACTTAAAGAACAGGAGATTTATCCGGGGAACAGTACGGTTATCCATCGGAACAGAACATATTGATGACCTGCTGGCCGATTTGGAACAGGCACTTGATAAAATTTAAAAGCACGAAAGCAGACTTTGTATGAGGATGTCAAAAAAATGAAAAAGATTTATCGTTTTGCGTCAATAACAATAGAAGGATAACTTTTATGATTTTGACACACCTCCATCTATCATGGATACATCATTTTTCTTTGTTCAAGTTGTTTAATATCTTTCTCCTTCAATCCTATTTTATCTAAAAGTTTAGGAAGATTATGGTCATTTAAGTAATAACGGGGGCGAGTGACATACCGCTTACTGGCGACAGACAAACTATCTTCTTTATAATCGGTTTGTATGCCACCCAACGACAACATTGAATGAAAAACAGATGCATTCCCTGCCACCGGCTTTTCACGATTCATACACACAGCCTCATATTGAACAGGATATCCTTTTTACGATACGCCTCAGACATCCAAATCAGGAACGGAACATGCAACTGATAGTATGAAGGTACCGGAGACGCATGCAAAAAACAGTTTCCGGTCATCATCAAAAATATCCTCTCCATGATCGGAAGTATAAAGCATAGCCGATGAAGCATTCGTGCGTTGCAACATTTCAATCAGTGACGCCAAGAAGCCGTCTGTATAACAGATTGTGTTATCGTACGCATTCAATAAATATTCACGGTTCTCATATTTCGCATCGGTCAGGCTATCCGGCCTGAACACTGCCATATCCGAAGGATAACGTTCTTTATAATTAAAATGGGAACCATACATGTGCAACACGATAAACAATTTCCGATGTCCGTCATTTAGTTGTTTATCCACTAACTTCAATAATTCATCATCTGATATATTCGTTTCCTCAGGTGCATCTTCTTTTATAAATTTCCATTCATCCGCCTCCATTCCGAAGAAATCAATAAAAAGAATGATTAGGCCGCTGATTGGAAAAAAAAAGCTGTATGAAACCCTGCTTCTTTAAAAGCAGTAATGATACGCTTTTTCCCGATAAATACGATTGTAATTTTCAGCAGAAGCTCCCGAAAGGAGCATTGGCACACTTTTATGCGTTGTATTTGATTGGGTAAGTACATCTGTAAATGCGACCAAGCCTTCTGTTTTATCCAACAGCGGAGTGGTATTCCGTTCATACCCATACAGCCCAAAGTTACAAGCCCTTGCAGTTTCTCCCACTACCAACACATATATCTCTGCCTCATCTTTATCGTGTGTGGCTTGTGCACCAAAAAGTAAAAGTCCTTTTGAACTCTCTTGATAACCGGCGGTTTCACCGGCACGCTCTATTGCCAAAGTCAGATTATAGCATACGTTGACCGGATACATATCGAGTTTCAATGCATAATCCTCATGGTCTGCATAGCACAATGCGGTCAGGATGACTCCTACTCCCATTGTCATCCGGGCATATCTCCGCTGGCGACGTATATAAAAGTATTGATCCAGTTTCTTATTCCCTGTTATCGAAACAATACCGAAAGCCAAAGGGTGCAAATATACCACAAATACGCCAATCACAGCAGGCAACAAGTTATCTAGAAGCTCCATAGCCTCACCGGAATTGGTTGTCAGCAAATTCAAAAACATATCGACTGCTATAATGGACTGTCCGAAAAGATAAAGCAAAACCAATTGAAAAGCAGCAAAGAAAACAAAGGGAAACAATATCCATATTATCTTTTCCGGGTTTCGGCTCAGCGTCATCACCATCCAATATACCGATACCGCAAAATAATATTACATATACGTACCAATAAAGGCATTTGCTCTGTGAAGAACAATGCCACATTAGGAATAGCTAATACAATTATAAACAGAAAAAATAATTGTCTCGGCTCACAACACCATTGATAGAATCTCTTTAAAACGCTTCATTTATATTAAATAAGAACCCCGATTGTCCGTTCTTTCCAAACCCATAATCGAGGCGAACATTCACCTTCTTTTTTTAAATTCCCAACGGTATCCGATACCATAATTAGGCAAAACGCGATTGACACGCAACGCACTGAACTTATTAAACACCGTTCCTGCACCAATCCAAGCCACTATACCATTACGTTTCCAAATATGTTGGCGTAATTCTATCTGCCCTTCCATTTTATGTTTATCACGATAGCGGCCCTCGTAATAACCACGCATCGAGTAAGAATTGCCCAACAAAGCCATCATTGACCAAGACGGGTTGCCAAAATTAAACATCCCCTAAACTCTCCGGCAAGCAAACCTCCTTTCCAAACAGGATGATAATAGCTGGTACGCAAGTCGGTGGTGCTGAAAGCGTAATCATTTCCCATAAACTTGGGACGAAAACATTGCGATATATTCAGATAATATCCTTTATGAGGATTAGTCAATACATCACGTGAATCATACACCAAGGAGAATCCGGCACCATAATTAGTTGTAGTCAAATCCATTCCTTCCAACAATTCGGGACGTTCCAAGTTCTTTCCATGCACATAATCATAAGCTACCATCGGTCCCAAATACAAATTGTCTGTCAGTTTAAATAAAAAACTAGCTTTTTATCTGTGCCTGCCAACGGTCCATATCCGTTTCGTTGGCATCTACATTTCCCATATCATATCCCATTCCCCAAAAAATTTGGAAGGGAAAGAATAAAAGTATAAGGTATAATCCAAACGATATTTATCTTGTGGAAAAATATGTGGTATCCACGAATTCCCAGCAAATAAAAACCTACCGTAGATACATCGCCAAACAGGGAAACATTGGAGGGAGGAAGAATAGTATCATTCTTATCCGAACGGTAAAGCCCGGCAGCTACCAATCCAAGTCCCAACTTGGTATCTGTACTATAATGAGGTCCACCGATGATACTGAAGTCAAACTTCTTGTGCTTCTTATTCTTGTTCGCATCATTAAAGTAGTCAAGAAACTTATTGAAAAAGCTTCTTTTCCGTACAGTGCTGTCTTTGTGTTGTATCGTATCTGTTGGAAACTCAAACAACTCACTGTGTCTGGGAGTTGCAAAAGATATGCCCGCCATACATACGAATATCCATGTTAAAAGTAACAATCTCTTCATAATGTATTCATATATAAGAAAAAAGCAGATTTGGATGCAAAGATAATCCAAACCTGCTTTAAAGTGGCATTTTAAATTATAAGATTTTGGTCTGAAATTACTTATTTCTGTCCTAAATACCTTATACCGGTTGCTTTCCTATAATCTGCCAATGCTATTTTCTGCTCATAATATGATTGGATAAGATTTGTATATGCCTGTACCCAAGTCAACTGTGCAGAAAGTACATCCAAAATAGTCAGCCTACCTTCCGTATAACTAAATGTATTCAAATCCAAATTCTCTTCTGCTAACTTGCAGTTTTCCTTAGCAATATCTATCTGACGGGTATTTTCTGTCAGACTAGTCCATGCTTTGGCTACCTCTTTCGTGATTTGGTCTTGTTTATCTTGCAAAGCATACTGCTTACCAAGTAAAATCGCTTTTTGTGCAGCCGTCGACTTAAATCGCGCTCCCCAGTGGAACAACGGCAACTTGACAGAAGCATACACATTACTATTAAACATTGTTTCGCCCGAAATGTTCAACATTTGTGTCCCCCAAGTCTCCTTAAAGCCGATAGACAAGGATGGATTATATTTTGCAGCAGCCAGTTTAACCTGTCTTTTTTGATAATCCACATCCAACTGAGAAATAGCATAATCAGGACGAACATTCAGTGCAGCATCAGCACCGACATAAGCTGGTAATGGTAACTCAACGAAAATAGAATCAACCAAACCTACTTCTTTATCCGGTTCCAATCCCATCAACACATTCATGTTCTGCAAAGCTATCTGATAAGACTGATAACTGCTGGAACGTTGCAACTCTGCCTCTTTCAGGCGAGTCTGCATTTGTATCAAATCTGTTTTACTGATATAACCGTCATCATACTTATCTTGTAACACTTTGGTCAACTGACTGATAATTTCCACATACTGACACATCGTTTTATACATCTCTTTCTGAGCCGCAGTGCCCCAATAACTGGCTTCTGCAGCATAAATAAGATTATCTGTGGTCAAATCTACCGACTTGTCAGCTATCTGAGACTGAATTTGTGATGCCTTATAAGTATGATAAATACTTCCTCCTGCATAAATAGGTTGGACAACTCCCACTTCGGCACTGTAAGAATCATGCTCCATAGGAACAGCCATTCCACCAAAATCCATATCATATTTATTTATACGATATTGATAGCTTCCCGTGGCATCCACTGCGGGAAGAAAGCAGTTTTCGCAGCTTTCATTGCTTTCTGCATGGCTGTACGTTGTGACACACTCTGTTTTAAGGTTTGGCTATAATCCAACCTTTTGTTCAAAGGTAGAATAATCCACGACAGTCTGAGCCGAAAGTGTACCGGTCATACAAGCCATACCTATAATATAGATCATCTTAGTTTTCATTATCTGTCTGCTCTGATTTTAAAGAAAATACAATAAGTTACCGGAAGAACAAAAATGGTCAGTACCGTCGATACGAACAAACCACCCATAATGGTAGCCGCCATACCTGCAAACATGGCATCGCCCAACAATGGAAGCATACCCAGAATAGTAGTTCCCGACGCCATGGTTACGGGAACAATACGTGTTTTGGTAGCCTCAACCACGGCAGGTACTGCCCCTTTGCCATCTTTCAGTTGAAGTCCGATTTCATCGACCAGCACAATGGCATTCTTGATATTCATACCAATCAATCCCAACAGACCGAGGATGGCAAAGAAGTCCAATGACTTGCCAAACAAGAGCAATCCCCATACCACACCGATAAACACCAGCGGCAACATAAGCATAATCAATACCGGCTTGCGGTAGTTGCTGGGGAAAAGAAACAGCAGAACCACATAAATCAACAGGAAAGTCAGCGGAATATTCTTCGCCAATGCAGCATTACTTACATCCTGTGTTTCCTGCTCACCGAAATATTTCATTTTATACCCTTCGGGCAACTGCATCTGCTCTTGTACGGCAGTAAGCACCTGTTTAAACGCAGCCATCGTATTGGCTCCACGTTTAGGTTCACATTGCATCATCATACAACGCTCGCGGTTAAAGCGACGGACTACATTATAATCATAACCCAAAGCGAAATTATCGATTACCTGTTCCACTTTCACGGAATTTCCTTTCGTGCTGAATACCGGAACACTCTTCACATCATTCAGGTTCATTTTTTTCCACATCCTCATCTTTCAGCAGGATAGGCAAGGAAACATCCCCTCACGATATTCTCCCAAAGGCAAACCATTGGTAGCCGTACGGAATGAGTTGGCAACCTGCTGACGGGTAATCCCCAAGCGTAAACCTTTCTGTTGAGAGAACATCGGTTTCCACACGGGCACCTTATCTCCCCAGTTGGAACGGATATCCGTCACCATATCACACTGGCGGGCTATTTTTTTCGCCCTTTCAACCAATGCGGTCAATGTATCGGGGTTTTCACCGATAAAACCGATCTCAATAGCAGCTTCAGGCACCGGAGACAAAGCAAAAAGTGCCGAACGGGTAATGATATTGGGAAAGTTCTGAGTCATGTGCTCATAAAACTGCTGTTCTACTTCGGCTGCATCTTCGGGGTCTTTAGTTTCCACCATCACATTGGCATAGTTAGACTTCGGTCCAAAAGAAGAACTTGCCAAATAGTAACGCAACGGAGTACCACCCAATGTCACCGAATATGATTTAACTTTCTCATGATTCTTCAAGTAATCCTCCACCTTCATCACATCCTGATCTACCGCATGAATACTAAATCCCTCAGGGAATACCAGATCAGCACGGAAATAAGGCTTATTCATTTTCGGGGAAAAAACTCTGAGGCATAACAGCCATAATAACCAAAGAAAGCACCAAAGTTACAAAAAAACCGTGGTCAATGTCACAAAACGGCGTTTAATCAGCAAGGTCAGAAACTTCTCGAATTTATGATAGAGTTTAGTATCATACGGGTCTTTCATTGCACCGCCGGGAACAGCTTCTTTCAAAATAAAATTACCAAAAGTCGTAGTCTGGCACAAAGCCAGAATCCAGCTCAATCCCAGTGATACAGCCAATACAACAAATAGCGGTTTCACAATCTCAGCCACGGATGCCGGTGCCAGATACAAAGGCAGGAAAGAGCAGATAGCAATAAAAGTAGCGCCCAGCAATGCCCATTGCGGCTTGATGGCTCCCTCTATCAATGACTGATAACGTGATTTTCCGCGCTTGATACCTATCTGCGCATTATCTGTTACCACAATGGCATTGTCCACCAGCATCCCCATGGCGATAATAAATGCCGCCAAGGAAGTACGGTTCAATCCTACCCCCCACATCAACATAATAAGCAAAGTACCACCTACCGAGAAAAGTAAGGAACTACTATCAGCATACCGGCACGCGATCCCATCACCACAAAGATAATCAGGATAACAATAACCAATGATTCTATCAAATTCAGGATAAAGCCATTATTCGCCTCATCGGCAATCTTGTCCTCAGGATAAAGCGAGGTCAGTTCAATGCCGATAGGCAACAATTGCTCTATTTCCGCCAACCTTTCGTCCACTGCTTTACCCACAGCCACCACATTATCCTTTGCTCCACTGGCCACACCTATACCGATAGCACGTTTACCATTGACCCGCATCAAGGTTGAAGGCGGATCATAGTATCCACGCTCCACTGTTGCAATATCCCCCAAACGGACTTCCCGTCCGTCCTTGCTGATAATCAACTGGTTTTCTATATCTTCCAGACTGGTATAAGTCCCTTCCGTACGCAAGCGCAACTGATAAATTTCTGTCGCTATATCTCCTGTATTCACCTGTATATTCTGCTTCTGCAAGATGCCCATAATCGAAGTGGGATCAATACCCAATGCCGAAAGTTTGGAGGTAGATATCTTGACATTGATCACTTCGGTCTGCTCTCCGTATAACATTACTTTCTGTACTCCCTCAATCGGGGTCAGCTGAGTACGGATACGCTGTGCCCAGTCACGCAAATCGGTATACGAGAAGCCCTCATCAGCTGTCAAAGCATAATAAATACCATACACATCACCAAAGTCATCATTTACAGTAATGGTAGACGCCCCACTGGGCAACTTAGGTTGTATATTCGCCACTTTACGACGTAATTCGTCCCATTTTACAGGCATATAATCCGGATCAATCGTAGGCTGAAGTTCAATAGAAATCTTAGACAGTCCGAAATAAGATTCCGATTTAATCTGATATACATCTGTCATGGACTGAATTTCACGTTCAATCGGTTCCGTAATCAGTTTCTCCACTTCATGTGGATTCGCTCCCGGATACTGGGTAACCAATACCGCAGTCTTTATCACAAAAGGCGCATCTTCTTTCTTAGGCAGCTTGAAGAAGGAGATTACTCCGCCTATCAACAAAATAGCCAAAAAGAAATAGATAACCTTCCGGTTCTCCAAAGAATATTTTGGAATATTCATGATATGCTCTCTCCTTATTCTGTTAATATTTTTACTTGCTGGCCATCTACCAGATAAGACGCTCCGGCAGACACAACCTGTTCGCCCGGTTCAATATTTCCGGATACTATCAGGTCGTTACGTCCTACAATAATTCCCTCATCACTGACTTTACGCAGTTCTACTTTCTGTGTAGACGGATTATATATAAATACGATCTTGCTATTCAAGTTATTATCAAACACTACAGCGGACAAAGGCACTGTAATTCCTTCTTTTACCACATCATTCTCAATATTGACAATAACACGGCAAGAAAAGCCCACCGATACCTTATATTTTTTTCAAATCAAATTCGGATCATCAATGTAAAGGAATACAGGAACTCCTGCCCCATCGGGAGAAGCCTCTACATACTTCCTTTACTTTTGCCTGAAATAATTTTCCTTTATAGGCATCAAATTCTACGTAAATAGTAGAAGGAGAAGTTACATAAGAAATATTCGTTTCGGGGATAGTGAACTCCACTTGCAATTTAGCCGGATTAATCAAACACACCACTCCTTGTCCTGGCTGTACACGCTGATAGTTTTCAACATATTTTTTTTGGATAAAGCCATCAAATGGAGCGCGTAGCTTGGTGTCATTCAATGTGTTTTGCGCATTTTCAAATGCCGATTTGGCATTGGTATACGAAGCTTGGGTCGTTTCGAACTCTTGCATGGAAATAGCATTCTTGGCCAACAGTTTCTCTGCGCGTTGCATTTGTGATGACGCCTTTTGGAATGAAGCCCTCTTAGCGTCATAATCCAGTTTGTAATCTGTCGGATCAATTTCGGCCACTACCTGTCCTTTCTTCACCCGTTGTCCTTCGAGTACATTCATTGCTACCAGCGGACCGGACATTTTAAATGCCAAGTCACTGAACTGATCAGGCGACACAACACCTGAATACGATTTTTCGATCCTGCTTAACGAGGTCACTTCCGCCAATTTCACGGGCCGAGGACCGCGTTCTTGTGCAGGTTGCTGTCCGCAAGAACAGAACACTGCCGCAATCATTGCCATAATAGACAAATTTTTACCTTTCATACTGTTTATCTTCACTATTAGTTTCGCTGCAAAGTTCTTATAATTATTAAAAGCGTACAAGTGCTAACAGTAAGATATATTAGTCTATTTTTAAGCATTTTCTTTGTTATCTGCTCTAACTGCCCTATATTTGTGGTGCATAATCAAAACCTTCTTTATTTTTATGAAGTATATAGATGACATTAACTTATTTAAATCGAATAAGGATTTCGTTGCAGAAATTGACATGACAGGATCATTAGGCCGTATTTACCACTACCCGCAACGAATGGAAGGATGCTTGTTCCTTCTGTGCCTGCGAGGTGAATGTGACATAACGATCCATCTGTCTGAACACAAGATACAAAAGAACGACATTGTCACTATTCTGCCAGAAACCTTTGTACATGTTCACCGGCAAAGTCCGACTGTCGTCTGTACTTGATAGGATTCAACAAAGAGTTGCTGAACGGAATAAATCTCTTCAATTCCACCATGAACTATCTTTCAGCCCTGATTGACACACCCATTATCCCTCTGCGTCCCGAAATAACCGAGTTGTTTCAAGACTATTTCCGGTTGCTGATAAAAATGAAACGTATGGGAGCCAAGCCCAATAAAGACTTAATCAGCACCATGCTGCTCACTATATTGCACGGTGTAGGCAGCATTCATCAGAACACCAATGTAACCACACGTACTTTCAACCGTGGAGAAGAAATTGTGAAACGCCTGGTCCAATATATCATCAAACATTATACGAAAGAACGGAGTGTAGCTTTTTATGCCGACCTGCTTCATATATCCCCTCAGCATCTCAGCACTACAGTCAATAAGATTACGGGAAAAACTGTTACAGATATCATCGCCAAACTAGTGATAACAGATGCGGAAGCCAAACTAAAATCCACAGACCTTACCATTCAGGAAATAGCCTATTCACTTAATTTCCCAGACATCTCGTTCTTTGGAAAATACTTTAAAAGATATACAGGAATGTCACCGAAACAGTATAGGGAGAGCACATAACAATGCTCATTCCCCATATAATACGGTTTCGGTAATCCATGCAAAAACATTGGCTATCAATTTGGAAGCATCATTATTGATGGTTCCTGCTGTGTTATTAATGTGATTCTCACTAGTCGCCCCTGTACCGGATAAATTACTGCTCATATCTGTATCCCCCCAATATACAATTCTCCTGGAATAATCTATACCCAACACTATTCCCCCACCAGGCCCCATCAAAATAGGAGTTATGCCCTCAGAAGCACTAGTATTCACCTGTATCTCACCATGATATATATCATAATTCCGTAATGCAAAATTCGAAGTGACAGGAGCATTTTTGGTAAAAGGTCCGTCAGTAGTAAAATAATGATTACCAATAGTAGAAGCAGCCAAAGGATAAGGTCCTCCGTTTGATGTAAAATATTTGATGCCACTCTTCCCCGCAAGAATTTCCGCTAACAAATTCTGACTTACATCGGAAGCATCATAAGAGGCGATCAAGACACGATTCTTCTTTGTTTTCAGCCAGTTATGAAGTTTATGAGCATCTTGACTACCAAACTGCGAGGTTGGCACATAATTTATATATACTACATCAAACAGAGAAAAAAGAGCATCTGTCAAATTATTAGCATTAACCCCTACTCCCACCAAATTATAACCGCCACACTCCACTACCCCATCGGGTCCAAAATTAGTTTGATTAGTCAAAATACCACGAAGTCCGGTAGCACGAGCTTCAGCACTACTAGAACCTAAAATATTAGTACCCAAATACCCCAGACCGGAAGTAAATGACATCAAATTGATCGTTTTATAAGCTGCTATATCATACTTCTGCTGTATGCTGACATAAATAGTCCACCGCTGAGCTGTAATCACAAAATGCTGTATACGGTTGCTACCATCTGCCAAATTATTTTGCAAAGCTGTTATCACCAACCGACTTCCATTATCCTCCTTCGTTACTGTAAAATAATCATTAGACAAAGACTGGGCTCCGGTTCCTTGGAGCACACCTGCATCATCTGCCCACTGCAACGTATAATCCAAAAGGTCTGTACTGACACTAATAATTCCCTCAGAGCCGGTTTTATGCTTCAAAACAACTTCACGTGTTGATATTCCGAAATGATGTTCTCCGTCAAAATACATATCCATAGTATCATCATCCCATGCTTGTACCTCCGCCACTATATTAGATGAACGGTTATGGGCTGCATCATCCGGCGTACTCCATCCCGGAGCCGATACCTTCTTTATATTAAATATATATTTATGGTTACGTAAAACTTGCCCAAAAGCATTATGGTTATTATCCGGATCAAAATCCATTCGATAATAACTTGGCGTATTGCTATCAGCATAGTATCCCTCTACCACTATACAAGTAGCTTTATCTACCTGGTCTGCAGGTTCAGGCGACCAAGTTTCGGATAAATAAAGCCGGGCGGAAAAATTATTCCAATTCTCTGAAGAAACAGGAAATATCGAACTGTCCACATTCCTGTCACTACCTTCGGGTACACTTGGAAAAGTTACTTTGCTCACTCCCGTTTCATCCGGAATAACTTGCAGATAATTATTGGCCCGATAAGCTTTTACCCCTGTCATTCTAAAATTAGCCACTTCCGTAGCTGTCACATCCACTCTAGCTATGGAACGTAACATTTTCAATCCTAAAATAGTACCTGTTCCCGTCGGCTTCAAACCTTCCGGCAATTCATATTCTCCAGACATGGGAAAAACAGATGTCAGATAATCAAATTTTCGATTCATTTTCTTCTTTATCATTTCTTCACTATCACCAACGACAGGCTCATCAGCCACTACCACATCGGTGGCATTTGCCAAAATCAATAACTTCATAGGGATATCACCGGATTTCAGTAACGCCGTAAAAGTTATGGTAGAAGCAGTGTTGTTGATAGACAACCCCGGCACACGATATTTATATTTACCCTCCTCAAATACCAATATTTGAATCTCATTTATCAAAGTTTCATGATCAATCGTACGAACTATCCCCCTTGTACGGGTATAGGTGACCGCCGGTACAGTTACAGCCAACTCTATCAAAACATTTTCTGTACCTTCATTTTTATCGGGCTTTACGGGTAATTCTGCATTATCTGTACAAGATATACATAAAAAGATGATAACCAATATAGCCATTAATTTACTCATAATTGTTCAAGTTTGTTTTATTTTGAAACAAAAGACAGAGGTTCTTGGTTCTAATCATATTCATTAAAACAATAAGAATATGAAAACAAGTAAAATGTTTATAACCATAGTCACTGCTTTGGCAATGGCTTCGTGCAACAATGACAAAGAGTTCGCCAATCAGCCAGAGCTGGAAATGCAAGTTCCAGAAGCATACGCATCTTTCTCCATCAGTATCCCCCATACTTCGGGAACACGCTCTGTAACCACCCGTTCCACTGAACCAGGAACAGATGCAGAAAATATCGTAAAATCCCTTCATATATTTATTTACGATAAGGAAGCACCTTTCACTTCTACGGTAGCAGAATTCAGCGTTGCCGCAAACACACTCCAACAAGCCCCCGGAAATACTTCCCAATGGATTACCACTCGGCCCGTCAATACCAAAAAAGCGGATAAATATATCTTTGCGGCAGTAAACCTGAATACAGAAATTGTAGATTATATTACCTCTAATGGCTTGGGAGCATTCAATTATAAAGAGTTTACGCAAGAGGTCGGCAAACTGGCAGATCAAACAAACGGGTTCATTATGTTTAATGAAAATTATCCCAATATCACTCCAGCCACAAATTTATATGAAGATAAAGCCGAAGCAGAAAAACATCATATTTCAATACCAGTCAGCCGTGTTACTGCAAAGAGTGCTGTATTCACTTCACCTACGTTTAAAGTAAAAGGAGGAGGATCCATGACAGATTTGAAATTCGGTTGGCGAAACTTAAATAAGAAATTCTATTTTATTCAAGATAGCAGAGATGGAATTGTCAAAGACTATAACTGGAACAGCTATACAGAGCAAGATTTTTCAAGAGGCACAGATGCTATAAACGTTTACGGAAATGATACTCCTCCCTCTGTCTTCTCTTATGCTCCGGAAAATACGTTTCAATATGTATCGGGAACATCAAATGTAAATGAAAGCACTTTTATCAGTATCAGCGGAGTCTTCACTCCTGCCAAAATCGTAACTAGCAAAAATGACTCCCCTACCGGTGAAAGTGATTTTACAATAGAGAATAATACAAGTGGCCCCGGAACAACTTTTTATGTAGTACATACCGCTGATGGGACAGCCAATTACTTTATAGATGGTGCTATTGCAGAAAAATATGCCGAACTTTGTGCAAACAATACTACAGGTATGCCTGCACTCACCGGTGATTATGTGTTGGCAGACAATACCTACACCAATGGCATATGTTATTTTCATGTACAGGTCAACGGTAACGTAACAGCGCCCCAAGCACCTTATAATATATATCGAAATCAATATTTCAAAATTACTGTCAATTCCATACAAGCCCCGGGAAAACCATCCGATAATTTTGATAATAATCAACCTATCCAGCCTAACACATGGATCAGTGCAGATATAGAAGTCATTCCATGGGAAGTAATAGAGGAAGACCATGATCTATAAATGGGTAATAATTATTCATTAACAAAATGAAAATCAGATTGAAACTGGCATCTCTTGTTCTGTTGTTATTTGTTCTAACCAATTGCATTAAAGAGAATGAATGTTGCTGTTCTCAGGACTATACAGTCCTGGGACTCAAAATTCCGCTACGCAACAAACAAAAGCATACATCAGCAAACAGAGTTCCCTCCAAACGCCATGCTGGCTGTTTTTATTTTTGATGACAAAGGAACATTCGTTTCCCAAATAAATGACTCATTAAATCAAGTTAATGACGACTACACCATGAAACTGCCTTTCAAACAAGGCAGCTATCAATTCGTAGCCCTTTGGACAGGTTATGATGAAACCTGTTACCAATTGTCCGCATGCATTCCACAACAGACTGACATACACGATTTCTTTTTATCTCTGAAACGTGAAAAAGACAATCAAACTATCAACCAGCCTAGTCTGCTCTATCATGGAATACATGACATTGTGAAAATCAGAGAAGGAAAAGAAAACATTGTATGGATTGACTTAAAACAAATCACCAACCATATCCAAGTTATCGTCCATAATTTGAATGATAAAAAGAAACATATCATCTATATTGAAGACAACAATGGGAAATATGACTCTTTCTTGCAGTATGCCGATGATGAAAAAATTACTTATCTTCCCACCTACTCAAATCCATCAAACACCACATCTTCTCTCATAGCCGATTTCACGGTAATGAAGCTGGATAAAAACAGAGAGCCACGACTGAAGATTTCAGATGATACAGGAGTCATCCGTTATGATGAAAATCTTATAGGCAAACTGCTGCAAAAAAAACCTTACATTGATTTCGACTACAATCATGACTTTACCATTGAAATATCATTCAACGATTATATTCCTGTGAGTATAAAAATTAATGGCTGGGAAATTATCAATGAATCGGTATAACAAACATAAAAAGAAGGTGCAGTTCACATTACGACGCACCTTCTTTTATTATTCATCTATAAAGCCTTCGGCTTATAAATAGCGTTCCACCAAGTCGCATCATCCTGCAACCATTTGGCAAACCAGGCAAAAATCGTGTTCTGCCACTGAATCCTCTTGCCATAATCCACTATATGATGATCTTGTCCCGTTACAGCCACAAAAGCCGTTTCGCGCCCCAGTAACTTAAGTGCTGTAAACATCTGAATGCTCTCTCCCACCGGTACATTCACATCCGCATCACCGTGCAAGAACAGCAAAGGCGTATGTATCTTGTCCGCATTGAACAACGGGCTTTGTTTTACAAAAAGATCAGGATTGCTCCACGGATAACTATTCGCCATGGAAACTTCACTGTACGAATATCCCCAATATCCTTCCCCCCAATAACTGGTATGATCACTGATACCGGCATGAGAGATGGCCGCTGCAAAAATATCGGTCTGTGTTTGCAGGTATTGTGTCATGAAGCCGCCATAGGATGCACCTATACAGCCTATTTTCTTGTCATTGACAAAAGCATGTTCTTTACAAAACTGCTTTGTACCTTCTATGATATCCTGTGCCACCCCTTCCCCAGCTGTATTGACGTGGCGGGCAGAAAATTCCTGTCCGAAACCGGTAGCACCGCTAGGTTCTATCACATACACCACATAGCCCAATGCCGCGTATGCATGATGCGGATAACGGCTTTCGAAATTACGGCTGACCGGACTGCACCCACCATAATAATTCACAATCATAGGATATTTCCGGTTGGCGTCAAAATGAGGCGGCAGGTAATAACGACCATAAATGGTATCACCACGAGAATTGGTAAAACTCCAGGCCTTGCATTCGCCCAGCTCCACATCTTTCAATATGTCTTTACTTAAGTCTTCCAACAAAGATGATTTCATCTTTTTGGTATTCATGGTGTATAAACGGTCGGAATTTGAGGCGCTCTGTCCATAATAGACCATAACCGGAGCATTTTGCGCCAATGAGAATGAGTTGACCAAATCTTCTGAAACCTCCAGTTGCTGAATTTTCCCATCAGCGGGATTCATCCGGTACAAACTGTAACAGTCACGGTTCTCGGCCGTGAAATATATTTGCCCGTCGGCCTTATTCCACACGGCACGCTGTACGCTGGGATTAAAATCTTTCGTCAGCGGAGTGACTCTCTTATCAGCTATATTCAGCAAATAAAGCTGACCGTCCGTCATACTCGGAGTCTGCCCCTCCTTTACATTTTTCCCTATTCCACCCAGCGATTCAGGCGAGCCGGATACCAATACCTGCGTTCCGTCAGGTGAAAAACGGGCTCCACTGATAAAACCATCTTTATCTATCAGCAGTTCCGCCTGTAAAGTCTGCATATCCAACCGATATAGTGAGAATAAAGTAGTAGGACGCTTGGTCAGACGGCTCTGACTGGTCATCATCAAAAGATACCGGCCGTCATTGGAAATATCGGCAGCCCAGACATTGTGATAACCGAAAGTCAGTGGCTGCAACAAACCGGTCTTCAAATCATATTTAGCCAGATAAGAACGGTTACGCCACCCCGGCTGGCGATCATCCGGTTCCAGGACCTCATAAATTTCTTTACGTTCTTTCGGACCTTCCTGGGTCATGGTGAAAAGCAGGTAGTCTTCCGTAGGTGCGAACTGGAAATACCCGTCAGGTAATTTATTCACCAGCACAGTTTCCATTCCGGTAAGCGGATCCACAACTATCAGCTGCCTGCCATCCACTCCCGTACGGGTATAATAATAACGGTTAGAACGAGGCATCCATTGCATATTTTCAGTACGCTCCGCCAAAACCTTACCGCTGGCAAGTTCAGTAATGCGCGTACTACCGGCCGACCGACCACCTACATAAGTCGTACGATAATTGGTAATCAAATATCTGCCATCAGGGGAAAGCCCTACTCCGGCAAAACGAGTTCCATGCAACACATCCGCCAAAGTATATAGCTTTTTGTTATCTTGCTTAAGTGAAATGCTTCCCTCTTGATCCGTATCCACACTCACTTTCAAGGAATCTGTTTTCCCTGCTTCAGAAAGATATTTAATAACTACAGAATGGGTGGCCGGCTCCAAAGCGAGTTCAGTTCCTTCCTGCTTCTTTCCATCTACATAAAGCTGGTATCTTTTCAGCCCGTCAATCTTCAGCTTGGCTGTGGCATAACGAGTATTCTCCAACACAAAACCCATCATGTGCAAGGCATATCCCGAGTCACTTCCCGGCAAAACCCCGCCTGTAAATAAAGTTCCCTGTTGCAATACGTCCACAGAAAGATGAGTGTCCAACAGACGTCCGGATACAAAAGTCTTTGAATTCACATCCACGCTGTCCACCTGAAAAGGGGCCTGTACAACGTAGGGGCCGGCATAACGGAAAGTAGTAATGTCAATCGTTTCAGCACCTGCCATCACAGCCCAGGCAAGTGCACAAGACAATAAGATTTGTTTCTTCATATTTCTAACAATTTGTGTTACACAAAGATACGAAATATAAAAGAAACAAAAACCTTTTCCTACGATTTTCAATGCTTCCTACAACATATTATTTCACCTCTCCCGGCAGATAGCGTAACTGCAAATACTGTTCCCCCGGTTTCAGATATCCCCCTTCGAATATTTCTTTCCTGATCCGGTAAACTTCCACTCTTTTCAATAAGTAATTTTCTACCTTCATCGGCTGCTTTTTACACCAGGAAAGCACTTTCAGACTTCCATCGGCATGAACATCCGCATAAACCTTTACCGTTCTTATCGGAGTCCCGTCCGTTATCTTACGTCCTCTTTTATAATCCACCCACAAAATAGCTTTCGCTTTTTCCCCCTCACATGTTCCGGCATACTCATCCGTTTCGGACGCGGTGGAAGGTGAAGAAGTTCCCTTACAACCTACAACCACACATAAAATCAAAAGATATAAAATATAGCTTCCTCGTGTTTTCATATCAATCGGATTAGTCTTTTATCTCTTCTATAGGAGTAATATCCTCTATTTCAGGCATCCCCGGTTCTTTCTTCTGACGGAAGCGGATGATGTTTATCAAATCGGACAGTCCGTATACAATGCTGCTCACTCCCAGAATGATGAATGGAACAGCAGCAGCCGTAAATGGATTAAATAATACCACAATACCTGCAATCAGCACCAACACAGGTATCACAAAGAAACCTCCCGGTACCACCGTCCAACTACGCGCAGCAGATAAATTCACAATCTGACTGATTCCCGCCAGTACCAAAACAGCACCCAGCACATACATCAGGATACCGACAAAAAATGCCGGCATAATCATCAGCCATAATCCGAACAAAAGGCTGCCAAGCCCGGCAATAGGAAAACGACTGCCATCCTGCTTGCCACGAATCAAATACCCGGATAAAGAAAAGAGTCCCGGTACTAGAAACAACACACCGATTGTAATAACCAGATAAAGAATGGCAGCCTCAGGCCATGCCACCAGCAACACACCGATGACCAACGCACAGATACATCTGATTATAGAATAATTCATTGTTTTCATATTCAATCATGTCTAATTGGTTAATGAAGCGAATATACTGATTATTTCTGAGAAGACAGATGCAAAATGGATATTAATTTTCAGACAGAAGAACAAAAAAAGAAAGCCAAAACAAATTTTCCTGCCATAAGCTTAGAACTAATTCTATTGTTCTATAGACTTTAGCAAACAGAATGTTATACCGACTATTCCAATCTATTCTTTCGTACCCATGCCTGAAGATCATCCTTTTGTCTTATGACAAATCACTCTATCTGTTCTGTTTCAGGCAGACTTTGTTCATTCTCGTCCTCATCGATCAAAATAGCCCAAAAGAGCCACCATAACAGCAATCCTGCCAACAACACGGCACCTATTCTTATCCAAAGTTTACGTTTCATACACTTCATTTTAATGATTTATTAACTGATGTATTAAAACCATTCCGCCACCCGAAATGTTCATTTATAAAACCAATTTAAAGTAATAAGATTATGAATAATGGAAAATTCTTTGCCGGACTGGCACTAGGAGCGCTGGTCGGCAGTGCATTAAGTTGTTTTGCGCACAGCAACAGAGGTCGCAAATTGAGAAGAGACGTGTATGATGCCATTCAGGACTTACAAGAAGATGCAAAAGACCTGGCTCATCATGCAAAACATAAAGCAGAAGAAGTAAGCAGTGAAGTAGCCGGAAAAGTAGGTGAGAAAGTGGAAGAAGTGAAAGGGAAAATACACGAAGCTGCAAATAAATAAAAAAAAAGTAAGTTTTTCTTTGGAGTTTAAAACAAAACGCTTACATTTGTCCCAAAATAAAAACAGATTTTATGAATAGAATCATGGTAAATACATATTGGTGGCGTTTCTTACAACTAAACAAGTCGTAAGGGAACCAGACCATGTATATATACCTGACATTCTAAAAGGATATTCAAACTGAAGGCCTGTCGTACTTACGACAGGCCTTTTTTCGTTAGTGCAATTAACATTAAAATATAGAACGACAATGAAAACTTATCAGGTAAACAAAGAAGGTTATTATGGCGAATTTGGAGGGGCGTATATTCCCGAAATCCTTCACCGCTGTGTGGAAGAATTGCAGAATGCCTATTCCAAAGTATTGGAAAGTGAAGGATTCAAACAAGAATTCCACCAGTTACTACGCGACTATGTAGGACGCCCTTCACCTCTTTACCTGGCAAACCGGCTAAGCAAGAAATATGGCTGTAAGATCTACCTGAAACGTGAAGATTTAAACCACACCGGAGCACATAAAATCAATAATGCCATCGGACAGGTGTTACTGGCAAAACGTATGGGGAAAAAACGTATCATTGCAGAAACCGGAGCTGGACAGCATGGGGTGGCCACCGCTACGGTATGCGCTTTGATGAACATGCAATGCATTGTTTACATGGGCAAGACCGATGTAGAACGCCAGCATATCAATGTAGAAAAGATGAAAATGCTGGGAGCCGAAGTCCGCCCGGTCACTTCCGGCAACATGACACTGAAAGATGCTACAAACGAAGCCATCCGCGACTGGTGTTGCCACCCTGCCGATACTTACTATGTCATCGGCTCTACCGTAGGCCCTCATCCCTACCTGATATGGTGGCACGTCTGCAATCCGTTATCAGCGAAGAAATCAAAAAGCAGCTGAAAGAACAGGAAGGAAGGGAATATCCCGATTACTTGATGGCTTGTGTAGGAGGAGGAAGCAATGCGGCAGGAACCATTTATCACTATATAGATGATGAACGTGTGCAGATTGTCCTGGCCGAGGCAGGAGGCAAAGGTATAGACACCGGTTTCTCGGCCGCTACCATCCAACTGGGGAAAATGGGAATTATCCACGGAGCAAAGACCTTGGTTATCCAAAACGAGGACGGACAAATAGAGGAACCTTACTCCATCTCTGCCGGTCTGGATTATCCGGGCATAGGACCCATGCATGCCAATCTGGCCAAACAGCAACGCGCTTTGGTACTCGCCATAAACGATGATGAAGCCATCCGTGCCGCATTTGAGCTGACCCGGCTGGAAGGTATCATTCCTGCATTGGAATCGGCTCATGCATTGGGAGCATTGGACAAAATGAGATTCAAGCCAACGGATATAGTGGTTCTCACCGTATCAGGACGCGGAGATAAGGATATTGAAACCTACTTGAAAGAATCCGGCACAAGGGCCTCCTTGCAATAACACATAGAAACCCATGAGAGCAAAAATCCTATACGGACAACTATAAACAGAAAAGAAACAATGAAAACTTTTACCTATACCACCCGATGCAAAACCATACTGGGTGACCTGCATACACCGGTCAGTACCTATCTGAAAGTGCGCGACATTTTCCCACAGAGTGCACTGATGGAAAGTTCCGACTATCATGGAAGTGAGAACAACCGTTCTTTCATCGGACTGAATCCTGTAGCCAGCATCGGAATCAACCATGGCACAGCCACTGCCACCTACCCTGACGGCAGCATAGAAGAACATCCCATCAGCGAACATTTCCGGGCAGACCATGCGATCTCCGATTTTCTGAATCGTTTCAAGGTAAGCGGAGAATACAACAACTACTGCGGACTGTATGGCTATACCACTTTCAATGCCGTACGCTATTTCGAACATATCAATGTAAAAAAGACAGCCGTGATCCTAAGAACGATGCTCCGGATATGTTGTATATCTTATATAAATACCTGATTGTCTTCAATGACTTCCGCAACGAAATGTTATTACTGGAAATGTTGCAGGACGGTGAGGACAGCCATCTGGATTATGTGGAAAAAGCGATCCACAACCGTAACTATACCACTTACGACTTCCGTGCCGTAGGCGAAACCACCAGTACCCTGACCGATGAAGAGCATAAGGCGAACATCCGCAAAGGCATTGCCCACTGTATGCGCGGCGATGTTTTCCAAATCGTCCTTTCACGCCGTTTTATCCAACGTTACGAAGGAGATGATTTCAAACTTTACCGTGCTTTACGCAGCATCAACCCGTCCCCCTACTTATTTTACTTCGATTTCGGAGGCTTCCGTATTTTTGGTTCCTCTCCCGAAACCCATTGTAAAATAGAAAACGGGCGTGCCACCATCGACCCTATCGCCGGAACCACCCGCCGCAACGGAGACAAGAAAATAGATGCTGAACTCACCGCCAACCTATTGGCTGATCCCAAAGAAAATGCGGAACATGTAATGCTGGTAGATCTGGCACGCAATGACTTGAGCCGCAACTGTCACGATGTACAAGTAGAATTTTACAAAGAAGCTCAATATTACAGCCACGTCATTCATCTGGTAAGCCGGGTCAGCGGCGAACTGAACCCCAAAGCCAATCCCATCAAAGCATTTATTGATACTTTCCCGGCCGGAACCCTGAGTGGCGCTCCGAAGGTAAAAGCCATGCAGCTGATCAGCGAATACGAACCTCACAGCCGTGGAGCCTATGGAGGTTGCATCGGATTTATCGGGCTGAACGGCACATTGAACCAAGCTATCACCATTCGTACATTCGTCAGCCGCAACAACGAACTATGGTTTCAAGCCGGTGGCGGCATCGTAGCTAAGAGCAATGAAGAGTACGAATTACAAGAAGTAAACAACAAACTGGGAGCACTTAAAAAAGCAATCATCCTGGCAGAACAAATGTAAAAACGAATCATCATGAAAACAGTAATTATAGACAACTATGACTCATTTACCTACAACTTGAGTCATTTGGTAAAAGAACTGGGAGCCGAAGTTACCGTATTACGTAACGATGCTTTCCAACTGGAAGAATTGGAAAAATTCGATAAAATCATTCTTTCACCCGGTCCCGGTATTCCATCAGAAGCAGGCCTGCTGCTCGAAGTAATTAAAAGATATGCCGGCAAGAAACCGATTCTGGGTGTATGCTTGGGAGAACAGGCCATAGGAGAAGCTTTTGGCGGCAAACTGACCAATCTGAGCGAAGTATTTCATGGCGTACAGACCCCCATCTCAATTAAAAAGAACCAATCAAAAGACAAAGGAAAGAAAACCGATTACATTTTCAACGGACTGCCGGATGAAGTGCCGGTAGGACGTTATCACTCATGGGTGGTAGATACGGACGGTTTCCCTGAGTGCCTTGAAATAACCGCAGTAAGCCAGGAAGGTCTCGTCATGGCATTGAAACATAAAGAATACGATATCCACGGCATCCAGTTTCATCCCGAATCCGTACTAACCCCCGATGGTAAAGCCATGATAGCCAACTTTCTAAACGCATAACCCCAACCGTACATAATAAATATGAAAGCTATATTATCCCGCCTCTTCAATCACGAGGAACTGACCCGAAAAGAAGCAAAGAATTTGCTGCTCAACATAACCCGGGGAATGTATAACGACGCACAGATAGCCGCCCTGCTGACCGTTTTCCAAATGCGCGGCATCAAAGTAGAAGAATTGATAGGTTTCCGTGAAGCATTGCTCACCACCCGCATACCTATAGACTTCCGCTTACAGCCCTATTGACATTGTGGGTACAGGCGGTGATGGAAAAAACACCTTCAACATCTCTACTTGCGCCTGCTTCATTGTAGCGGGAGCCGGATATCACGTTGCCAAACACGGCAACTATGGCGCGACTTCCGTCAGCGGAGCCAGCAATGTCATCGAACAACACGGTGTAAAATTCACGAACAATCCGGATAAGCTGACCCGTTCTATGGAAGAATGTGGAATGGTCTATATGCATGCCCAGTTGTTCAATCCTGCCATGAAAAGTGTAGGCCCTGTCCGCAAAGCACTGCAAGTACGTACCATATTCAACCTGCTAGGTCCGCTGGTTAATCCATGTCTTCCGGCTTACCAACTTCTAGGAGTCGCCGATCTGCCGCAAATGCGCCTTTATACCAACGTGTTCCAAAAACTGGGCATTGGCTTTGCCGTAGTAAACAACCTGGACGGTTACGACGAAATCTCACTGACCGATGAATTCAAAGTGATGACCAATCGCTACGAAACCATCTACAAGCCATCCGAACTAGGCTTCTCTCTCGCCAGACAAGAAGAGCTTTATGGTGGGAACACTCCCGAAGAAGCGTCGAAAATCTTCCATAACGTACTGGAGAACAAAGCCACCAAAGCCCAGACAGACTGTGTACTGATTAACGCTTCTTTTGCCATACAAGCCATGGAACCGGCCAAACCGATAGAAGAATGCGTGGCCATCGCCCGTGAATCATTGGAAAGCGGAAAAGCATTGAATACATTGAAAAAATTTGTGGAACTGAACAGTTGACTACACACCCGGTATTCCACTACCAAACGCCTCATACAATGACAGATATATTAACAGAAATCATCGCCTGCAAGCAGATCGAGATCGAACTGCAAAAGGCTGCCATCAGCAAAGAAATGCTGATAAACAATTGTAACGAACCCATGCCACGTATCAGTATGCGTGCCAGTCTTGCCTCTTCTCCTTACGGCATCATCTCCGAGTTCAAGCGTCGCTCTCCCTCCAAAGGATGGATAAAAGAAGACGCACAGGCAGATACCATTCCTCCCGCTTACGAAGCGGCCGGAGCCTCCGCACTTTCCATCCTCACCGATGAAAAATACTTCGGCGGCAGCCTGAAAGATATCCGTTCGGCACGCCCCCACGTGCAACTTCCCATTCTAAGGAAAGATTTCATTATAGATGAATACCAACTTTATCAGGCACGCATCGTAGGAGCGGACGCTATCCTTCTTATAGCCGCCGCTTTGAAGAAAGAGCAATGCAAAGCCCTAGCCCTCAAAGCCCATGAACTGGAACTGGAAGTCCTGCTGGAAATCCACAACGAGCAAGAACTGGAATATATAGACGAGAACATTGACATGGTGGGAGTCAACAACCGTAATCTGGGAAGCTTCCACACAGAGGTGGAAAACTCTTTCCGTCTGGCGGAAAAACTACCCGAAGAAATGCTCCGGATCTCTGAAAGCGGCATCTCCAGCCCCGAAACAGTCAAACAACTCCGGGCTGCCGGCTTCCGAGGCTTCCTGATAGGGGAAAACTTCATGAAAACACCCGCACCGGGAGAAGCCTTAAAAGAATTTATAACCCAACTAGAGAAATGTTAGGATGAAGCAACAATGATTATCAAGGTATGCGGTATGCGCGAGCCCGAAAACATACGCGCCATAGAGCAAGCCGGAGCAGACTGGATGGGCTTCATCTTCTTCCCCCCAATCTGCCCGCTACGTATCACATCGTCCGGAATACCTACCGGAACAATGCCACCGGATCGGGGTCTTCGTCAACGAAAGCAGCGAAAACATCCTGCTGAAAGCACAGGAATTCGGTCTGCACCATATCCAGTTGCATGGCAGGGAAACACCGGAACAATGTCGCAAATTAAAAGCAACCGGACTGGGAGTCATTAAAGTTTTTTCCATAGCACAGGAAAGTGACCTGCAATCCGCCGGTTGTTATGAGGGCGTTTGCGATTACTTTCTTTTCGACACTGCCTGCTCCGGATATGGCGGCTCCGGCAAAACCTTCAACTGGAATATCCTGCAAGCCTATCGGGGAAAGACGCCTTTCCTGCTGAGTGGCGGTCTCCGTCCCGGCAGTCTTTCCCTTTTGTTGCAATTCAAGCATGAACAATGGGCAGGTATCGACCTGAACAGCGGATTCGAGACCGCTCCGGCTCTGAAAGACGCCGCCGCCGTCCACACATTTATAAACCAATTAAAACAAAAAATACAATGAACAGAATCAACCAGTTATTCAGTACCAAGCAAAAGACATCCTATCTATTTATTTTTGTGCAGGCTTTCCTACCTTAGAAGGTACGGCAAGCACCATCAAAGTCCTGGAAAAAAAAGGGATTAACATGATTGAAATCGGCATTCCTTTCAGTGACCCGATGGCTGACGGTCCCGTTATCCAGCACGCTGCCACCCGCGCCTTGAAAAACGGCATGACACTGAAGCTCCTTTTCGACCAACTGAAAGATATCCGTAAAGAAGTACAGATTCCGCTGGTGCTGATGGGATATCTCAATCCCATCATGCAATATGGATTCAAGGATTTCTGCCGCACTTGCCGGGAGACGGGAATCGACGGAGTGATTATCCCCGACTTGCCTTTCAAAGATTATATGGAGGAATATCGTTCCATAGCCGAGGAACAAGATGTGAGAATCATCATGCTCATCACTCCGGAAACCAGTGAAGAACGTATCCGCCTGATTGATGAACATACCGACGGTTTTATCTATATGGTATCTTCCGCCGCTATCACCGGTGCTCAAAAAGATTTCAACGCACAGAAACAAGCCTATTTCCAACGCATCGCCGACATGAATTTACGCAATCCCCGCATGATAGGTTTCGGAATTTCCAATAAGCAAACCTTCGAAACCGCATCCGCTCATGCCGCAGGAGCCATCATCGGCAGTAAATTCGTGACCTTGCTGGATGAAGAAGACGGAGATACGGAAAAAGCAGCGGACAAGCTGCTGGAAGCCTTGAAAAACTAACCTTTCACAACTCGTAACATCCTCTTCTTCAAAAATCCACCTGAAAGATCATGGCGATACAAGTGAAAAATATAATATCTTACAGGTATAAGATTATATATCTTGCAGCAGTAAGATCTATAATCTTATACCTGATCTTTCTACTTCTTCCATCCACAGCATCCGGCAGAAGCAGTTATCACCTATAAAGAAAAACATTTTGTTATTTCCCTCTCTTATTTTTGTCATACTTACACATAATTACTATCTTTGTGCCAAAATTAAACAAGAGAAGCGCATGATACAGAGTGAATATCCTTCCGTTTTGCTAATATACACAGGCGGTACGATCGGCATGATTGAAAATCCTGAGACAGGTGCACTAGAAGCCTTAATTTCGACCAGTTACAAGACAATGTCCCGAATTGAAGCGGTTCAACTATCGCATCTCCTCTTACCAATTCAATCCCCCCATTGACTCTTCGGATATGGAACCTGCCTTGTGGGCCAAGTTAGTCAAGATCATCAAATACAATTATGATAATTTTGACGGGTTCGTCATTCTGCACGGTACAGACACCATGGCATACACCGCTTCAGCGCTCAGCTTCATGCTGGAAAACCTGAGCAAGCCGGTTATCCTGACTGGCAGCCAGCTGCCCATCGGCATGTTGCGCACCGATGGAAAGGAAAATCTGATCACTTCCATAGAAATAGCCGCTGCCAAACATCCGAACGGCACTGCTATTGTACCCGAAGTATGCATCTTCTTCGAAAACCATCTGTTGCGCGGAAACCGTACCACAAAAATAAATGCGGAGAATTTCAATGCGTTCCGTTCATACAATTTCCCTTCGCTGGCAACAGCAGGCATCCACATAAAATATGAATATGACCGTATTCACAAAGCCGATCCCAATCTGCCATTAAAACCACACTATCTTTATGATACCAATGTAATTATACTGACCCTTTTTCCGGGCATCCAGGAAAACATGATCAGCAATATTCTGCATACACCGGGATTACGCGCAGTGGTATTAAAGACCTACGGTTCGGGCAACGCTCCGCAAAAGCCGTGGTTCATCGAACTTCTAAGGGATGCCACCTCACGGGGAATCATCATTGTCAACATCTCCCAATGCTCTACCGGAACAGTGGAAATGGGAAGGTATGAAACCGGACTCCATCTGCTGGACGCAGGGGTCATCAGCGGCTATGACAGTACGGTGGAATCCGTTCTAACCAAACTGATGTTCCTTTTGGGACACGGAAAAAGTGAAAGAGAAATACGTTACCAAATGAGTATTCCAGTAGCCGGAGAGTTTACGAAATCATAATTTATTGCGTTCCAATTATCATCCGGCGGGATGATTGCAGAATCATTAAAATGGTGTAATCTGCGATGAGAACTTAACGATTTTATAGCATGTAATCTTTTTGTAATATTTGTTTCATCAAATAGTAATAAAAATGCTCCATTTTTGCAATGCTGATCAAAAAAGATTAGTTTTGTAGTATTAAAAAGATGGATATATGAATGATTACCGCATTTTAGTAGTTGACGATGAAGAAGATCTATGCGAGATTCTTAAATTCAATTTAGAAAACGAAGGGTATTTTGTGGACACGGCAAACTCTGCCGAAGAAGCCCTGAAGATGGAACTGACCCAATACAACTTGCTGTTGCTGGATGTGATGATGGGAGAAATATCAGGATTCAAAATGGCGAACATGCTGAAAAAGAATAAAGCTACTGCTTCTATTCCCATTATATTCATTACTGCTAAAGATACTGAAAACGATACCGTAACAGGGTTCAACTTGGGAGCCGACGACTATATCTCGAAGCCATTTTCACTGCGCGAAGTTATAGCACGCGTTAAGGCTGTCCTTCGACGCACCAGTCCTACACAGGGAAAAGAAGCGCAAGAACAATTACAGTACAAAGGGCTTTTAGTCGACATAACCAAGAAGAAAGTCAGCATAGACGGTATAGAAATTTCCCTGACAAAAAAAGAATTCGAAATCCTGTTGCTGTTGTTACAAAACAAAGGCCGCGTATTCTCACGCGAAGATATTCTGGCTAAAGTATGGCAGGAGGAAGTCTATGTGCTGGACCGTACCATTGACGTCAACATTACCCGCTTGCGTAAAAAAATAGGCGAATATGGAAAATGCATCGTCACCCGCCTGGGATACGGATACTGTTTTGAATGCGAATAACCTAACCTGTACCTTTCCATGACTATTAAATTATCCAGCCACGTCCTGTCATTCAACAAGAAACTATTCTTGTCGGTAATTTCCTTATTCATAGCATTCGCCATCTGTTTCATGGCATTCCAATATCGCAGGGAGAAGGAATACAAAATAGAATTGCTGAACACACAACTCCAGAATTACAACGACCGCCTGAATGATTTTCTCCGTGGCAGGGATACACTGAATATTCAACAATTGAACGACTATGTTTGCGAACACACCTTTGAAGATCTACGCGTGACACTGATCAACAAGAATGGTACTGTAATTTATGACAATCTGGAAAAAGATCCCAGCCACTTCGAGAACCACCATAACCGTCAGGAAATAAAAGAAGCCATCATTTATGGCAGCGGCTACTCCATTAACAGACAATCGGAAAGCCTGGGCGGTGAATTTTTCTATTCGGCAAAGTATTATCCTAATCTGGACTATATCATTCGTTCAGCCCTTCCCTATAATGTCAGTCTGATGAGACACCTGAAAGCAGACTCTCATTATGTATGGTTCACACTGATAATCAGCCTGATATTAATAATTGTGTTCTACCGATTCACACATAAATTGGGAATGTCTATCACCAAATTGCAACAATTCGCCATGAAAGCCGACCGCAATGAACCGATAGACACTGATATGCAGGATACCTTTCCCAAAAACGAACTGGGCGAAATATCCCAACATATCATCCAGATTTACAAACGTCTGCATCAGGCAAAAGAAGATTTATATATCGAACGCGAGAAACTGATCACCCATCTCCAGATCTCGCACGAAGGCTTAGGCGTATTCAACCACCGCAAAGAAGAGATTCTGGTAAATAATCTGTTCACACAATACGCCAACCTTATCTCGGACAAAAATCTGAGTTCTACGGAAGAGATCTTCTCCATCCCCGAATTGCAGCCCATCACCCGTTTCATTACAAAAAACAAGGAACGCAGTATCGGCAAAGAAGAGAAACGGATGTCATTGAACATAGACAAAAACGGACGTATCTTTGCCGTGGAATGCATTATCTTTCAAGATGACAGCTTTGAAATCTCCATCAATGACATCACTCAGGAAAAGGAACAGGCACTTCTGAAAAAACAGCTGACACAGAATATCGCCCACGAATTGAAAACCCCTGTAAGCAGCATACAGGGATATCTGGAAACCATAGTAAACAATCCTACCCTGCCCCGTGAGAAAATCAATGCTTTCCTGGAGAGAAGCTATGCACAAAGTAACCGGCTGGCACATCTGTTACGGGATATCTCCGTACTTACCCGCATGGAAGAAGCTCCGAACATGATCGAAACAGAACCGGTAAACCTCACCACCATGATGCGGAATATCCTGAACGAAGTAACTTTGGAACTGGAAGAAAAGCAGATCACAGCCCACAATATGCTGCCTGAAGGACTGACCATACAAGGCAATTCTTCCCTGCTATACTCCATCTTCCGGAATCTGACAGACAACGCCATTGCATACGCAGGAACTCATATTTCCATAACCATCCGCTGTTTCCGTGAAGACGAACGTTTTTATTATTTCAGTTTCTCGGACACAGGCGTAGGAGTAGGACCCGAACATCTAAGCCGTTTGTTCGAGCGTTTCTATCGGGTGGACAAAGGACGTTCACGCAAATTGGGCGGTACCGGACTGGGACTAGCTATTGTAAAAAACGCAGTCATTCTGCATGGCGGAACAATCTTCGCTAAAAATACCCCCGGTGGAGGTCTGGAATTCATATTTACATTGAGTAAAGAATAAGAGGATACAAGAGCCTGTTTCTAAATTTTCTTCAAAATTTAAACAGGCTCCAAAAAATAAAGAAAGATAATTGTTTTCTTAAATATAAACTGTATCTTTGCAGTGCATCGGTTCATTTATCTCCCCTCCGAGGTGAATGATTAAAAGGGAATCAAGGTGAGAATCCTGAACAGTCCCGCTGCTGTATGTTTCACTAAACGCATAAGCAAAATGCCAATAACCACTGGGATAATTTCCGGGAAGGTGCTTATAGCGGAAACGAGTCAGAAGACCTGCCTGTGCATTTATCAAATCTGAAGCTTTCGAGGAAAGAGCTTGGAACACTGAACGTAAGGGATGCCTTTAAACACATCCGCTATTTTCTCCGTTTCACTGTCCGGAAAAGAATATCAGGTAAAGAAAATTTATTTTAAAGTAAACTCTGCCAAGTTTATTTGGAGTGCTCAGCCGAAGTGATTCGCCTGAGCATTATTTTATAATCCAAGTCAATACAAAATCGGGATGAGTGACATAACGGACCCGATAACGTTCCTGCCGGCCTGTACGATATTCGCATGCCTCGAACTCCCCCTCTTCCGACAAGCTGAAAGGAAAAATACGAAGATGACGAATGAAATCCACCTCCTCTACTCCCATCAGTTTGAACAGTGCCTCCTTGGCCGACCAATGGAGCAATAAAGCATAAACTTCATCTCCTTCCATCATTGCGGGTTCTTCATCGGAACGAATAAAACGGGAAGCTACTTTCCGCACTCTGGTTCCATACTGCTCTATATCCATTCCCACCTCACAGGAAGAATGAAGCGCCACCGCCACATAACCGCGAGTATGCGAGATGCTGATATACCGGCTTCCATCCTTTAGATAAGGCCTTCCCGAAGAGTAATAAGCTATCTCCTTTTCTTCTCCACACAAAGCCTTCAGCAGCACACGTACCGACAACCATTCATGCTTCCGTTTTTCGGAAAGAACAGCCAATTTCTCCCTATACCAGTCTTTATGCTCCAATGATGCCAGCAGTTGTTCCGTTGTTTCATCAGACTTCCATATTCCAAGCAGAAACTCCCCTTCGCTATAAGTACGGTATAAAGGCATAATAAAATCTATTTCTTTTCTTCTTCCACGGAGCTGGAAGAGTCAACGATAACTTTTACTTTCAAAATGCGGCGCGTATTCATTTCAAGTACCTCAAAATGATAATTCCCATAATCTAACCGCTCGTGCAATACAGGAAACTCCCCTTTTATTTCCAGCAACAAACCGGCCAAAGTGTCCGCATCTCCTTCCACTTTCTCTCGAAAAGAGCGGGATCAGCTTTCATAATCTTATAAAAATCGGACAGCAAGGTTTTTGCCTCGAATATATAGGTACGGTCATTCAGTTTCACATACGTACGCTCTTCATCATCGTATTCATCATTAATCTCTCCTACAATCTCCTCGATGATATCCTCCATTGTAACAATGCCCGAAGTACCTCCCAAACTCATCGACAACGATGGCAATATGGATCTTGTTCGCCTGAAAATCACGCAAAAGGTCATCAATCATCTTCGTTTCAGGTACAAAGTAAGCAGGACGGACCAATGTCTGCCAACGAAAGTTGTCGCCCTTGCCCAAATGAGGAAGCAAATCCTTTATATAAAGAATCCCCTTTATATTATCCCGCGATTCGGCATATACCGGAATACGGGAATAGGCATTTTCCACAATACATTTCAACACATCGGAATAAGGAGTATTGATTTCCAAGTCCACCATATCCAGCCGGGAAGTCATCACTTCCTTAGCCGTTTCCTCACCAAAACGGATAATACCTTCCAAAATATTGCTTTCCTCTGAAATCTCACTCTTGTCCGTCAGTTCCAAAGCCTGTGAAAGTTCGTCGACAGAAATATTATAATTCTTTTTTGCCACACATCTGTTCACCAAAAAGGAAGAACGGACCAGCAATGCCGACAAAGGTGAAAAGAATTTCTTTAAAAAAGAAATGGCAGGAGCTGCCTTACGGCAAAACTTCAACGTGTTCTGTGCCGAATAAATTTTAGGCATGATTTCACCGAAAAGCAACAGCAGAAAAGTAAGGACAACCGTTATTAGCAGGAATTCCAGAATCACGGAATTTCCAAAGTGTATGGTGCTGGCAAAAAAGTAATTGCACAGCATGATAATGGTTACATTGACAAAATTATTAGAGATAAGAATAGTCGCTAACAAGCGTTCGGAATCATTCAGCAGGGCGCTGATACGCCTGTCCGAAGTATGTTTTCCTTCCTCTATCTCACTTAAATCAACAGGTGAAAGGGAAAAGAAAGCTATTTCCGAAGCAGACACAAAGCCTGAGGCATACAACAATAAAACAGCTAACAAGATAGCTATGATAGCTCCCATGGTAGGAGCTGTTACGGTTACACCGTCAAATAAATCCGCCAAGCGGCATAAATACGAGTCAGGGTCCAAGGAATCTGGTTTTAGTTAAACATCAAGTTCTCTTAATTAAAGGTAAATCGTCTGTCAGGCTATTATCCGAGCCTTGCTGTTGCTGCGGAGCCGTTTGTGCAGACACCTGCTGCCGGGATACCGCTTGTGCCTGCGGTACATATCCTGTACCCGGTTGCTGCGAGGTATTACGCGGGGTCAGCATCTCCATATTATCAGCAAAAATCTCGACAATGGTACGTTTTATGCCATTCTGGTCATCGTATGAACGGCTGCGGATTTTCCCTTCTATGTAGAGTTTGTCGCCCTTACGGACATATTTTTCCGCAGTTTGGGCCAGTCCTCTCCATAACACGATATTATGCCATTCCGTACGTTCGGGAACCTGTGTTCCATTCTGCAACGTATAGGCACGATCGGTGGTGGCCAACGAGAAAGTGGCAACGGCAATGCCGGTATCCAAATATCTCACATCAGGGTCCTTTCCTACATTTCCAATCAAAATGACTTTATTTACTGACATTCTATTATTCCTTTTTAATTATTAGGCTCCAAAATTAGCGAAAAAAACTGATTCACCAAACGCGATACGGCAAATTTATGCAAATCTTCCACGCTTATTCTCTGATACTTCGCAAAAGAAGCCGAATTCTCAGGGAGAATCACTTCATAAAAATTTGCGTAAATCACCCGGTGGGATAACACGTGCTTCACCCCTTTCCGCACCAGCCGCACTATGGGCTCCTCTCCTCCGGCCAGCATCTCGCGAAACTGTGGCGATGCATACAGTTCCTCTTCCGTCCACTCACGATCCGTTTCTATCAAAGGCGGTTCATACAAATTTTTCCATATATCATTTCCGCTGCGCTTATGTATAAAGGTATACGCGCCCATGCGTACATATATATAATTAAAATAACGATTAGTCACCTTGTTTTTATGTTGCTTCACAGGCAAAGAGCCGGCAATCCCCTTCAGACGCGCCACACAAGAATCGTTTAGCGGACAAAACAGGCAGTCGGGCGCTACCGGGAGTACACTGCAAAGCTCCAAAATCCATGATAGCCTGGTTGTAGAGACCAGGGCGCTCACGGTCCAGCAACTCATCGGCAACCCGGACAAACAGTTTCTTTCCTTCCGCCGAATCAATGGGGGTATCAATGCCTAACCAACGGGACAGCACCCGATACACATTACCGTCCACCACTGCGTATGGCATACCGTAAGCAAATGAACAAATAGCCGCTGCTGTATATTCTCCCACTCCTTTCAAAGCACGCACCCCAGTGTATGTTACAGGAAATCCTCCTGCCTCTGCCATCCTTCTGGCCGCAGCATGCAAATTTCTCGCACGGGAATAATACCCCAGCCCCTGCCAATATTTCATCACCTCATCCTCATCGGCTGCCGCCAGTGCGAACACATCAGGAAAACGGGCCACAAAACGTTGATAGTAATCATATCCCTGAACCACACGAGTTTGTTGTAGAATAATCTCCGAGATCCATATCAAATAAGGATTTGTCCTTCTCCACGGCAAATCACGCCCGTTTTCCCTATACCAATCTATCAATTTTCTGCTAAAATTCTCCATATCAGTATTATATAAAAGTGCATTCTATGCAATATTTCCGCAAAAGTAAACCAAGAAAATGGAAGAAGATGCTTTTTTTAGGAAATTTATTCTGAATATATTTCTTAAAGAGGGAGAAAAGCTATATATTTGCAGTCCAAAAAATTAAGATATAAGTATAACAATAATTATTTAGCGAAATGACTAAAGCAGATATCGTAAACGAAATTACGAAAAATACCGGTATTGACAAGGTGACAGTGTTAACCACACTTGAGGCTTTCATGGATACAGTAAAGGATTCATTATCTAAAGAAGAAAATGTGTACCTGCGTGGTTTTGGAAGTTTTGTAGTGAAGAAAAGAGCTCAGAAGACTGCTCGCAACATTTCAAAGAACACTACAATCATTATTCCGGAGCACAATATTCCGGCATTTAAACCAGCTAAGACATTTACATTATCAGTAAAGAAATAATAAACAAGAGTATTAACCCATAAAATTTGAAGCTATGCCAAGCGGAAAGAAGAAAAAAAGACACAAAATGTCTACTCACAAGCGTAAAAAAAGACTAAGAAAGAACAGACATAAAAGCAAAAAATAATTTGTAGTCTGTCTGTGACGACAAATAAAGAACAAACCTTGCAAAGCAACAAAAGTCTTTCAGGTTTGTTCTTTGTTTAATGAGAAAAGTGAACAATTTAAAAATACAAAAGTGACAAGCGAACTAGTAGTAGACGTACAACCCAAAGAGATTTCCATCGCACTCCTTGAAGATAAAGCGTTGGTGGAATTTCAGAAAGAAGGGAGAAGTGCTTCCTTCAATGTGGGAAATATGTATTTGGGACGGGTAAAGAAACTAATGCCCGGCCTTAATGCCTGTTTCGTGGATGTCGGCTTTGAAAAAGATGCTTTTCTTCATTATCTAGACCTAGGTCCTCAATTTCATTCTTATCAGAAGTATCTGAAGCAAGTTTTAAGCGACCGTAAAAAACTTTTTCCCATCACAAAAGCTACTATGCTGCCTGATATTGAAAAGGAAGGGACGGTTTCAACCACCCTCCAGCAAGGTCAGGAAGTTATTGTGCAGATTGTAAAGGAACCTATCTCGACCAAGGGCCCCAGACTAACCTGCGAATTGTCATTCGCCGGACGTTATTTGGTATTAATCCCTTTCAACGATAAGGTTTCGGTATCACAAAAAATTAAATCGAGCGAAGAACGCGCCCGTCTGACAGTTATTGCAAAGCATCAAACCGAAAAACTTCGGAGTGATTGTACGCACCGTAGCGGAAGGCAAAAGGGTGGCCGAGCTTGATGCAGAGCTTAAAGTCTTGCTGAAACATTGGGAAGAAACAATCACTAAAGTACAGAAGGCTCCCAAACTGCCGGCATTGGTATACGAAGAGACCAGCCGCACAGTGGCCATGTTGCGCGATCTTTTCAATCCGTCTTATGAACATCTATGTGAACGATGAAACAGTGTTCCATGAGATTAAGGATTATGTATCACTTATCGCCCCTGAACGAGCCGAAATCGTAAAACTGTACAAGGGTCAGCTTCCCATATTCGACAATTTCGGTATTACCAAACAAATCAAATCCTCTTTCGGGAAAACCATTTCGTATAAAAGTGGAGCTTACCTGATTATTGAACACACAGAAGCACTTCATGTAGTGGATGTCAATAGTGGAAACCGCTCCAAATCTGCCAACGGGCAGGAGGCTAACGCACTGGATGTAAACCTGGGTGCCGCCGACGAACTGGCACGCCAGTTAAGATTGCGTGATATGGGTGGTATTATCGTGGTTGACTTCATTGATATGAATCTAGCAGAGAACCGGCAGAAACTGTACGAACGTATGTGCCAAAACATGCAGAAAGACAGAGCAAAACATAACATTCTGCCCCTCAGTAAATTTGGATTGATGCAAATTACCCGCCAACGCGTGCGTCCTGCCATGGATGTCAACACGAATGAAACCTGTCCCACCTGCTTCGGGAAAGGTAGCATAAAGCCATCCATCCTTTTTACGGATACTTTGGAGAGTAAGATTGACTACCTGGTCAACAAATTGAAGATAAAGAGATTTACGCTGTACATCCATCCGTACATCGCAGCATATGTGAATCAGGGTCTGGTTTCCCTGAAGCGCAAATGGCAAATGAAATACGGATTCGGAATAAAGATTATCCCAGACCAAAGTCTGGCCTTCCTGCAATATCGGTTCACCGATGTTCACGGTGAGGAGATAGACATGAAAGAGGAAATCGAAATCAAGTAAAAGAAAAGGGAGTGATAAAAAATGTCACTCCCTTTCTTTATTTCACGACTCTAATATGCAAGGCTTGATTTCGACGTTTCACAAGCTCAAATACCAGTCACATTCTGCCGATTACAACTCACCCAACCATCACAAAGCTGGCAAAACAAAAGCACATCCGTTGCCCCTATTCTATTTACCTTGCTTATAGTCTTTCACTATTCCCTCCGCAATCCAATTTGCCAATGCCTGACGGTTATTCTTCAGAACCAGCCGTTGTTGGTCACGCTTGTTCCGAATATTTCCCAACTCCAAAAACACCGCTACGGGAGTCGTATTACGCAATACATACAAATTACGTTCACTCACCGTTCCGCGAAAGCCACGGTTTGGCTGATGCTTGTCATATTTCCTATCAAAGGTACGGTGCAAGTTATTGGCCAACCGCCTACCCTTCGTACTTTTAGGAGCGTTATAAAAAAACACATCTGTCTGCTGTCCCTTACTGCGACTGTCCACATGAATAAATACAGCTCGTTTGTAACTGCTCTTATCTTTCCGATACAGTTTATTCACCCAGTCACAACGTTGCTTCAAACGAGCCACCTGATTCAAGGGAATAGGATCTCCCATGCAAGTTTCACGTTTACTGTTTGCCAGGACATGACCGTCACGAATACCATCTTTCTTATCTTGAATGATAATATGCACCTTCGCACCTCGTGACAACAACTCACGTGCCAACCGCAGAATAATATCGTATGCATACTCATCCTCATGCAACTGACGCCCCTGATAGATACCGATGGCCCCAGGATCGGGACCTCCGTGACCACTCACCAAATAAAAACAAGCTCCGCTTAGTTCATTGGATGTAATCTGATAGGTAGCATATTCCTTTCCAAATAATGCCTCTTTGCCGGTACGAGGCTTTTTCTTCGCCAGAAGCGGTGATAGAACAAAAAATAAAAACGTGACAAATAGTACCGATCCTCTCATTACCTGTTATTTTTCTCCCAACATTTCATCTATCTTCTTGCACAAAGAAGAGAATTCTTCTTCATTGTACAAACGGGTCAGCATTACAATCTTGCCCGTTTTGTCAATCAATACATTACGGGTGATGCCCGCTTTACGGTCTGCATATCTGGCAAAAATATCAGCTCCCGGATCAAGAGCCAACGGATAGGTCACGCCGGTACGTTTGGCAAAAGCCACTACGGTTTCCAAAGGTTCGTCCCGATCCACTCCAAAGAGAGCAAACGCTTTATTATCCTTATGTTTCAACCAGATATCTTTTTCAATAAAAGGCATCTCCTTTCGGCAAACTCCACACCAACTGGCAGTGAACTGAAGCATCACCACCTTGCCACGCAAATCAGAGAGTTTCACTTTCTGTCCGTCTGTCAGTTCCATTTCAAAATCGGGAGCCATATCCCCTACCTTTACTATATAACCGGCATTATCAGGAGTAACCTGTTGTGCCTTCACCGGCTGACTCAGCAAACATGCGCAAACCAGCAACATCAGACTCATAAACTTCTTCATCGTTCTTCTCTTATTTTTATATATTCGCTACAAAGATAGGCTATTCCATCATTTTTTCGTAATTTTGGCACCCAAAATAACTACCAACTTATCAAGAAGATGAATATTTTTTGGGATACAATCACTCATTACAATGCGGGTACCTGGATTTATCAAGTTATTATCACCCTTATCGGCATTATTTTAACCTGTTCTCTATTCAAAAGCCCCACAAAAAAAATAAAAGTAGCGATGAAGTTATATCTTATATTCTTGAATGTATGGATAGCTTCCGCGTATTACATGATTTATTGTGAACCAAGAAGTTATAACAGTGCTTTGGCAGGATTTTGGGGAATCATGGCCATCTTCTGGATTTATGACCTGAAAGTAAACTACACCCCTTTTGACCGGACTCACAAACATACCGCACTAGCCGTCCTGCTTTGTATGTTGCCATTGGCCTATCCACTCTTCTCCATTATAAGGGGGATGAACTTTCCCATGATGACCTCACCTGTAATGCCTTGTTCGGTAGCGGTTTTCACCATCGGACTGCTGCTGGCATTTTCCAAACGAGTCAATATCTTTCTCGTCATGTTTCTCTGCCACTGGGCACTGATCGGTTTCACCAAAACTTACTTTTTCCATATTCCCGAAGATTTTCTGCTGGCAAGTTCGGCTGTACCGGGCCTTTATCTGTTCTTTAAAGAATACACAGCTTCCCATCTGCATACTTCCACCCTTTTCCGTGCCCGTATGATTAATCTCGCCCTGATTATTGCCTGCGGTGCAATCGGAGTGCTGTTCATGATATCTATGGTGTGCGAACTGGCTCAAGAACAGGCTTTATCGAAATAAAAACACGTCTTAATGAGGTACTTTGCAAAATCTTTCGTATTTTTGCCAACAAATTGAGTTAATGTTTTAACAGGATGAACGTATTAGAACTAAGTGAACAGGAGATTATCAGACGAAACAGTCTGAATGAATTGCGCGCTATGGGCATCGAGCCATACCCCGCAGCTGAGTATGTAACCAATGCATTTTCTACAGATATAAAAGCTGAGTTCAAGGATGATGAGGAACCTCGCAAAGTATCGGTAGCCGGACGTATGATGAGCCGCCGTGTGATGGGTAAAGCTTCATTTATCGAATTACAGGATTCAAAAGGCCGTATCCAGGTGTATATCACCCGTGATGACATCTGCCCGGATGAAAACAAAGAAATGTACAACACTGTGTTCAAACGTCTGCTGGACCTTGGTGACTTTATCGGTATAGAAGGATTCGTATTCAGAACCCAAATGGGTGAAATCAGTATCCACGCTAAAACTGACCGTACTGTCCAAGTCTATCAAACCGCTTCCTATTGTAAAATACAAAGACGGAGTCGCTTACGACAAGTTTGAAGACCCTGAACTGCGTTATCGCCAACGTTATGTTGACCTTGCTGTGAATGAAGAGATAAAAGATATCTTCATCAAGCGCAGTAAAGTATATAGCTCTATGCGCGAATATTTCAACTCAAAAGGTTATATGGAAGTGGAAACCCCGATTCTGCAATCCATTGCCGGCGGAGCAGCCGCACGTCCATTCATAACTCACCACAACGCACTGGATATGCCGCTGTACATGCGTTGCCAGTGAGTTGTACCTGAAAAGACTAATTGTAGGTGGTTTCGAAGGAGTGTATGAAATAGGTAAGAACTTCCGTAACGAAGGAATGGACCGCACGCACAATCCTGAATTTACCTGCATGGAAATATATGTTGCCTACAAGGACTATAACTGGATGATGGAATTTACAGAAAAAATGATTGAAAAAATCTGTCTGGATGTAAACGGCACCACTCAAGTAAAAGTAGGCGACAACATCATTGACTTCAAAGCCCCGTACAAACGTGTCACCATGCTGGACTCTATCAAGGAACACACCGGCTATGATCTGACAGGCATGAACGAAGAACAGATACGAGAAGTTTGCCAGAAACTCAATATGGAGATTGACGACACAATGGGCAAAGGCAAACTGATCGATGAAATCTTCGGAGAATTCTGCGAAGGTACTTACATCCAGCCGACTTTCATCACCGACTATCCGAAAGAAATGTCTCCGCTGACAAAGATACACCGCAGCAATCCGGATTTGACCGAGCGTTTCGAGCTGATGGTGAACGGCAAGGAACTGTGTAATGCATACTCCGAATTGAACGACCCGATTGACCAGTTGGAACGTTTCGAAGAACAAATGAAACTGAGCGAAAAAGGAGATGATGAAGCTATGATTATTGACAAAGACTTCGTCCGTGCGCTGGAATACGGTATGCCCCCCACTTCGGGTATGGGAATCGGTATGGACCGTCTGACGATGCTGATGACCGGACAGTCTACCATTCAGGAAGTATTGTTCTTCCCCCAGATGCGTCCCGAAAAGATTACTCCGAAAGACACTCCTGCCAAATTTATGGAACTGGGAATTTCAGAAGACTGGGTTCCTGTCATTCAGAAAGCAGGCTATAACCTGGTGAGCGATATGAAAGAAGTGAATCCGCAGAAGCTGCATATGGACATTTGCGGAATCAACAAAAAATATAAATTGGAACTAACCAATCCTACGGTGGACGAAGTTGCCGATGGATTGCGAAAATTGAGAATTGAGAATTTAAAGATTGAGAATTATTCCAATTGTCAATTATCCATCATAAATAATAAGCATGAAATTGCCCGGTAAAATAGCGATAATGGGTGGTGGCAGCTGGGCCACGGCTATTGCAAAAATAGTCTTGGCTCAGGCTGAATCAATCAACTGGTATATGCGCCGCGACGACCGAATTGAAGAATTCAAACGTTTGGGACATAATCCGGCTTATCTGACAAGTGTGCGCTTTGAAATAAAGAACATCAACTTCTCTTCAGATATCAACAAGATAGTAAAGGAATCGGATACCCTGATATTCGTTACCCCCTCTCCCTATCTGAAAAGCCACCTGAAAAAGCTGAAAACCAAAATAAAGGACAAGTTCATTGTCACTGCTATCAAGGGTATCGTCCCTGACGAGAACCTGATTGTTTCCGATTATTTTCATCAGGTATACGGTGTTCCCGAAGAGAATATAGCCGTCATTGCAGGTCCGTGCCACGCAGAAGAAGTAGCCTTGGAGCGTCTTTCCTATCTGACTATCGGATGTAAAGACATTGACAAGGCGAAGATATTCGCCCGGCAGCTGGCCGGACATTACATAAAAACTTCTGTAAGCCCGGATGTGGCAGGTATAGAATACGCTTCGGTATTGAAGAATATTTATGCTATCGCCGCTGGAATTTGCAGCGGTCTGAAATATGGCGACAATTTTCAGGCTGTATTGATTTCAAATGCCATTCAAGAGATGAACCGCTTCCTGAATACCGTACATCCCGTAGAGCGTTCTATTGATGATTCCGCTTATCTGGGTGACTTGTTGGTTACCTCCTATTCCAATTTCAGCCGGAACCGCGTATTCGGAACCATGATTGGTAAAGGTTATTCCGTAAAAAGCGCACAGATAGAAATGGAAATGATTGCCGAAGGATACTACGGAACGAAATGTATCAAGGAGCTAAACAAGCACTTGCACGTGAACATGCCTATCGTAGATGCCGTTTATAATATTTTATATGAGCGCATCTCGCCCATGATTGAGATTAAATTATTAACTGATTCATTCAGATAAAATATCAGATACAATGAAGAATATTAGTTTAAACATCGACAAAGTAGCCGGTTTTGTTTCTAAGGAAACAATCGCTGCTTACGAACCTCAGGTGAAAGCCTGCATGGAAACATTGGAAAACGGTACAGGTAAAGGTAATGACTTCTTGGGTTGGTTGCATTTGCCATCGTCTATAACAGCCGAACATTTGGCTGACTTGAAAGCTACTGCCCAGGTTCTGCGCGACAACTGTGAAGTAGTAGTCGTAGCAGGTATCGGTGGAAGCTATCTGGGAGCACGTGCCGTAATAGAAGCTTTATCCAATAGTTTCCAATGGTTGAAAGCAAAACAAGACGGACCCGTCATCGTTTTTGCAGGCCACAATATCAGCGAAGATTACTTGTTCGAGTTGACTGCATACTTGAAGGACAAAAAGTTCGGTGTAATTAATATTTCCAAGTCTGGTACTACTACAGAAACCGCCTTAGCTTTCCGTTTACTGAAACAGTGTGAAGACCAGCTTGGCAAGGAAATGGCGAAGAAAGTGATTGTTGCCGTTACAGATGCCAAAAAGGGTGCCGCACGTGTTACAGCCGACAAGGAAGGATATCAGACTTTCATTATCCCCGATAATGTAGGCGGTCGTTTCTCTGTCCTTACTCCAGTAGGTTTGCTGCCTATCGCAGTGGCAGGATTTGACATTGAGAAACTAGTGGAAGGCGCACGCACGATGGAAACAATATGTGGTCCGGCTACTCCGTTTGCCGAAAATCCTGCAGCTGTTTATGCTGCCACCCGCAATGAATTGTATAAAGACGGAAAGAAGATTGAGATTTTGGTAAACTTCAATCCCAAACTGCACTATATGAACGAATGGTGGAAACAATTGTACGGTGAATCCGAAGGTAAGGATGGTAAAGGTATTTATCCGTCTGCCGTCGACTTCTCTACCGATCTCCATTCTATGGGACAGTGGATTCAGGAAGGTGAACGTACTATCTTCGAAACAGTTATCTCTATCGAAAACCCGGAACATACGCTTCAAGTTCCTTCGGACAGCGAAAATTTGGATGGCTTGAATTTCTTGGCAGGAAAGCGTGTAGACGAAGTGAACAAGATGGCAGAACTAGGTACTCAGCTGGCACACGTTGACGGTGGTGTACCCAATATGCGACTGATTGTACCCGAACTGAATGAATACTACCTGGGAGAAATCATCTATTTCTTTGAAAAAGCTTGTGGTATCAGCGGTTATTTGCTGGGAGTAAATCCGTTCAACCAACCGGGCGTGGAAGCATACAAGAAAAATATGTTTGCTTTGTTGAATAAACCGGGATACGAAGAAGAGTCTAAAGCTATCCAAGCTAGATTATAATATCAAAAACCTATTCAGAATGCCATTTATCAATGTCATTCCGAATAACAGTGAAGAATCTGAAAGCATCCATCAAATGCTTGCAGATTCTTCACTTTGTTCCAATCCAACGGTCACACCTTTGGAAATAATAACTATACATTTATTCTATGTTTAAAGAAGCGATAAATAACTATCTTCATACTCATGGATACGAATCCATCGACTTGAAAGCCGTATTATTCGATATGGACGGCGTGCTGTTCGACTCCATGCCCAACCATGCTGAGTCATGGCATAAAATAATGAAACGCTTCGGTTTCGGCCTCAGCCGAGAAGAAGCTTATATGCACGAAGGGCGTACCGGTGCATCTACGATCAATATAGTAAGTCGTCGGGAACGTGGGCATGATGCTACTGAAGAAGAAATAAAAGCTATCTACCAAGCCAAAACTGAAGAATTCAACAAATGCCCCAAAGCAGAACGGATGCCCGGCGCACTGGAAGTATTGACTAAAATAAAGAGTGAAGGACTGACTCCGATGGTAGTAACCGGTTCGGGACAAACTTCGTTATTGGACCGATTGAATCATAATTTTCCGGGCATATTCCAAGCCAACTTAATGGTTACCGCCTTTGATGTGAAATATGGGAAACCAAATCCGGAACCATATCTGATGGCCCTAAAGAAAGGCGGCTTTAAACCCAATGAAGCGTTAGTAATAGAAAATGCACCACTAGGTGTACAGGCGGGAGTTGCAGCCGGTATTTTTACCATCGCCGTGAATACAGGACCATTGCACGACAATGTGTTACTGAATGAAGGAGCGAATTTACTTTTTCATTCCATGCCCGATTTCAATAAAAATTGGGAAACACTACAATCTGCATTAAAACAAGATTAAATTTTGCAAGAATTCTTCACAATCAATAAAAAAGAGCTCCTTGCTTTCACCTAGATGAAAAACAAGGAGCTCATATTATATAAAAAATCACAGCCTATCAAAATACCTGAACCTACTTTAAAACTTTGCGTAACCAAGGAATAACCAGTTCGTTTTTAAAATAATGAGAAGGGGGATCTACATTGACCGCTTCGAAATAGGTCTTTGAATCCAGTCCTTCATCAAGGTGCTCCACATCTTTTCTAACTGCCTTATCAGCAAACTTCGGATAATGATGAAACTCCGCATTTTCCGGTTTTCCACTAGCAGCATAAGCAGATTGTACCAAACGGAAATCACGGTCCAACCCTCCCTCTGTAAAAATGATAGGACGAGGAGCTAATGACGCAACAACATCTGGAAAATTAAAATACCTCCAATAACCAGGTATCAGATGACGGATAGAATTTGGAAAAGGACGTCTGTTTTCCTTGTCAGGTTTAGTCATTACAACGGCACGTTCCTGAGTCTGGCATAGAAAATCATTGTACACAAAAGCATAAATATCCTTATCCAACACCCCCAAGACCATCATCGGTTCTGTACCTAATGAGAATCCGCTAATCACAATCCTGTCCTTTCGGATATAAGACTGGGCTTTCATCCAATTCAGCACCTGCATATCCAGATAAGAAGTATACCCTAGCCAACTCCATCCCAGTTCAAGCAAAAAACGGGAAACAACATCATAGTCATAATTCCATCCTTTATCATAACATTCCAAATCGGAGGCTTCTCCAGCAGCGGCATTATCCACCGCTACCGCCACATAACCTTCTTTAACCATATTCAAAGCCATACTTACTTTGGGATTATTATAATCCTCAGTTAACTTATCACAGATGCCGGGCTCACCAACCAATCCTTCTTTGGTCCTTCCGGACCCCGGAATGCACAAAACTCCGGGTACTGCACCCTTCAAATGTTCCGGTTTCAAAACCAGAAAAGTGGAAACTGACTTTGGAAAAGGATAGAACTCCCATTTCTCTAAAATATATCCCTCTTTTTTTTCCGTTTTCACACAGACAGGAGACGGTTGTCTCTTTATCTCGGGAAACTTCATGATCTCCACCATCGCAGCACGCACTCCATCCTGCCATTGCGTAAATTCCTGTGCGGACATACCGGAACGGTAAGCATATTGGGGATGTGTATCTTTCAACATCTCATGAACAATGGCATAAGTACTTAGTAACCGTCCATCCCCACGATCTGATTTCACAACTGCATGCTTCTCAGGTTGGTAATTCTGAGAATTACCAACCATACATAAGCTGCATACAGATACTAAAAAGAGCAATCTTTTCATTATCATCATATTATCTCACTATTATTCATACCCCGGAGTCTGCTTGATTTCCGGATCTCCATTCAAAACTTCCACATTAACAGGCCACAACATCATATACGCCTTATCCTCTGTTAATATAGGCAATGAACTTCCATAATGCGCTTTAACAGAAAAGACAAAAGGTTTTCCGTTGGAATCACGTAAACGCAATAAATCAAACCAGCGGCTTCCCTCACCTACAAACTCTTTATCACGTTCCTGCAAAATAGCCCACTCATTATCCGCATAATCTCCTGCAATATATTTATGTTGTTCAAATTTATCACCATAAGCACGCTTACGTACCTCATTTATATATGCAGCACATTTATCCGGAGCTCCCAACCCGTTTTCACACTCGGCCAGCATCAACAAAACATCAGCATATCTATATACCGGTACATCTGAATCATAATAATGAGTTCCTCCATCCGTATGTCCCATCAGTTTTTTCCAACAAGCGCCACGAGTCTTTCCTTCGAACATATATTGAAAGAAAGTAGCATCCAAACGAGTATCTTCCTTATCATAAATCTCAATAAACGGCACTTTATACTCATAACGTAATGGTCCGGCTGTCAATAGCTTCAACGGATCCGGACCATATTTATTTCCATCCAAGTCCGTAGCATTGGTAAACAAGGCTACATTATAGAACCAGTTCGCCCCCCAATTGGTCAATTCATTCTTATTAAAACACAGAGCGAAAATGATCTCTTTATTCTTCTTCCCTTCCGGAGTCCATAAATCCGCAAAGTTTGGAAGCAGTTCGAATTGTTGGTTCACCAAATTCAATAAAGCCTTCTTTGCTGTCAACAAGTCACTGTTATTAGGATCTACGGCAGTCAGAGTAGCTATATGATCTCCTGCAATATCATCATCTGGTAATCCTGTAGTGACTTTGGCAGACCACATATATATCTTGGCCTTCAAAAGTTCCGTTGCATGATAAGACCATTCATATTGGTTGGACATCTTCTTATCCGACTCATTGAAGAAAGCTTCGGATTTATTAATATCTTCTTTGATAAACTCCAACGTTTCCTCCGGAGTAGAACGAGCCTTATATAATTGCGTAATATCAATGCTACCCTCGGTAACTTTCGGTTCCGTCTCTAACGGCACACCACCAAATGTTCGATAAAGATAGAAATAGTAATATGCACGCAAGCCATAAGCCTGTCCCAAATAAAATGATTTCTCCGTTCCAGTCAGATAATCAATTTCTTTATCTACATTTCTGATAAACAAATTTATATGCATGATATTTGGGTACACCTCATACCAATCATCGATACCGGTATTATCTTTCGTAAGCAGATTATTAGTCATAGGCGGACCATATACCCCCTCACCCATAGAAGTAACATCACTTATCAGAATCTCACTTCTGAACTCTCCCAATGTGACAGGCATCTGATATTTATCTCTTAAATCGGCATGAATACCAGTCATAAACATTTCTACCTGAGACTTCTGATTCCAAAAATCATTAGAGCCATAATAATCTTCAGGAGACAGGTCCAACGCATCACAAGCAGACAATACCATCATCCCACTCAACAATATGCTATAAAATATTTTCTTCATAATCCTTCCTATTTATTAGAATGTAACATTTAAACCCAAAACAACTGTTCTAGGGAGGGGATATCCTCCATTCTGACTGACACCATATTCGGGGGTCGCCATATTTTTGGCTGCTGTAATATATCCCAAATTCTGTGCTGTTACAGAAACATCCACCTTGCTCAAACCGGATTTATGAATCCAACTCTGAGGCAAGGAATACGACAGGCTTATTTCACGAAAAGCCAAATAATCGCCACGATAACAATTAATGTCCGATATTCTGTCATAATTACGTTTGCCCAAAAAGTCAGCCCATCCATACACCGGATATTTTCCATTCGGATTACTTTCCGACCAGGAATCTTTAACTAAAGAAATGGTATTAAATGTTCCCTGCATATTACCCATAATCCAAGGAGTTTTCCAATCATGTACCCAATAGCCTAAAGCATAATCCAAACGGCAGTTCAAAGTTAACCCTTTCCATGAAGTATTAATGTTAAAGCCTCCGGTCCAATGAGGTATCGTATTACCCAATTTCACCCGGTCATAATCATCAATCACACCATCCCCATTCACATCCTGCCATTTCACATCACCAGCCTGTATAGGCAGTCCTTTCTCCTTTTCGGCATCCGACAATTTAGCCCAAGCTTCAGGGCCATAAAGCACTTTGGCATCTGCTCCATTTTCCGTATAAGTGGATCTGTCTATCAGATTGCCTGGAATCTCACTCTCACTCTTATAAATACCAAGAGATTTAAAGGCGTAAATCACACCATATTCCTGTCCTTCCTGATAACCACCTACCCATTGTCTTTCATAGGTACCATCTGCCAGCTTGCGTCCCGTATAAACCTGATAGGCATCCTGCATATTATTCGGCAATCCATTGTACGGTAATGAGATAATCTTATTCTTATTATAAGCGGTATTCATACTAACTGTAAATTTCCAATCTTTGGTACGCAAAACATTGGCAGTCAATTCCAACTCCATACCTTGGTTTTGTACTTCTCCATTGTTAGAAAGGAAAGAAGAAACTCCGCTATGAGAAGGCAGGGTGATTTCTGCAAATTTATCCTGTGTATGTCTATTATAATAGGTGAAGTTCAAGATATATTTGTTATTCAGAAAACCAATATCGAAACCTGTCTCGAATGTGTACGATTTCCCATCTCATGGTGGGATTAGGCAAATCGTTTATCATCAAAGGAACTTTGCCATTATAGTTGGGTACTATTTTACCATCTTTATCTTTCATAATACCATAAGAACCTTGAACCGTATAATAATCAAGTCCTGTCACTACATTACCATTAGCATCCAGTACACCAGACACATTTCCATTGGCTCCGTAACTAGCACGAATTTTAGCATAAGAAAGTACATTGCTACAAGACTCCATAAAATTCTCTCTACTCAATACCCAACCGGCTGATATACCGGGAAAGGTTCCCCAACGGTTATCTTTTGGCAGTTTGGAGTATCCGTCGCGACGTAAAACAAGGCTCAGCAAATATTTGGACTTATAATCATAATTCACTCTGCCAAAGAATGAAAGAATACGCTGTCTGTAATGCCAAGAATCTATTTGCCGCACTCCGGCAGCAGTCGAAGTATAATTCAAATCCTGAAAATCAGATAATGGAGATCCATAACCAGATGCCGAAAAACCTTTCTTGTATGAGTCATAATATTCTACACCTACCATCGCATCCATAGAATGATCTTGCCGGAATGTAGTCTGATAATTCAAGATTCCATTGTAAGTCTGGTCTAAAAGCCGTTCATGTTTGTTGGAAGTACTATGATTAGTATCATACACCGGTCCTGTAGCTACAATATAGTCCCCTTTGAAGAACTCTCTGCTATCATCAAAATAGAACCAAGTTCCTGTGGTCTTGAATGTCAATCCTTTCATTATATTAAAGGTAAAAGACTGGCTCAGATTAAACTTGTCCGTATTATTATCATAATTCAATGCATCCTCATACACTTTCACTGTAGTCCAGCCACGAGCATAAGAAGCCACGGCAGGGCCTGCCAACCAATCACCGTCCGGACTTTTCACACGGAATGTAGGAGGAACGGACAAGGTAGTACTGAAAAAATTACCTTCACCGGCATATCCTGCACCACCATCGTCCCATTTTGCATCGGTAAATGTCAAAGAAGAATTAGAAGTAAGCCAAGGCTTAATTTTATAATCTGCATTGATCGTGAAGTTCAAACGGTGATACCAGTTGTTCATCGCATTTCCTTCGCTGCGATTATAGCCTAGGCTTGCATAATAATGTCCTTTATCATTGCCACCGGATACGCTCAAGTTATAATCCTGAGTAATAGCCGGAGATTTGATATTATAATCTTTCAGTTGATTATCACAATAAATCAATTTTTGTCCCGGATTCACCGGGTCATCCATTGTCTGCCAACCTTGTTTTAACAGGAAAGCCAGGTCATCTGTATAATTCATAACACCCCATACGGCTGTATTATCCTTATTACCATTAAGTACATTCCCTTTTTCATCAAAATATCTGTTTCCCGTTCCGTAAGGCTGTGTTCCGGATAAAGTCGCATCACTGGCAAATCCATGCCAAGCACCCGATTTATCCTGCCATATATGCGAAGACCGATAAAATGCCGAACGCATATAATACAAATAATCATGAGCATTCAAAAATTCATACTGGCTATGAAAAAAATTGAAACCGACTTTCGCACTCAAATTTATTTCCGTATGTCCTTCCGAACCTCTTTTAGTAGTAACAAGAATTACACCATTGGAAGCACGCGCACCATAAATAGCCGTAGCACCAGCATCTTTCATGACCTCCAAAGACTCGATATCCTCCGGATTCACATCACTCAACGACTCGCGTACAGCACCATCGATAATAACCAAAGGTGAACCGCTACCATCCAGATTGGTACCACCACGAAGCACCAAAGTAGGAGTGGAATTCGGATTACCGCTAGTTTGCTGTACCCTTAATCCTGCCACTGCACCAGAGAGTGCTTGCGCCGGATTAGTATGGGCCCCCGTACTTAAAGTAGAATTGTCAACTTTAGCAATGGAATTAGTCATCTTAGAACGAAGTTGTGTGCCCCCATAACCTGTTATCACCACTTCATCCAAAGTCTTATTGTCTTCCTGCAGCTGAACATTCAGAAACGTTTTTTTCCCTACCAACATTTCTTGAGTCAGATAACCGATATAAGAAAAGACCAAAGACGTTTTTTCACTTACCACTAACGTAAACCGGCCGTCTATATCAGTTATGGTACCATTGGTAGTACCTTTCTCTATAATATTAGCCCCAATAATTGCTTCTCCTTTGGCATCGGTCACTATACCTTTGACAGTCACTTTATCTTGTTGCATAACAATGGGACGCGTTTCTTCTCTAGAAATGGCCTTGCGAATTATTACTTGTCTGTCACGGATATGATATTCCAAATCAGTACCGGCAAACATTTGTTTCAGTACCTCCTCTATTGTTTTATTTCGTACATCCACATTGACACGACGAGACAAATCAATATCTGTACGATATATAAATAAATTGACTATTCTTTTCTACCCAATTAATCACACTCTTCAAAGTCTGGTTCTCCATGGAAACGGTAAAGCTGGTTTGTTCCGCATAACTCATTTCCGCAAAAGCCTCTTCATAACCTGTAAATGTTAAAATCATGGCTAAACTCATACATTTTGTGAATTTAGGCATGAGTTTTATTCTATTCGTGTATTTTTTCATATATTTGATTGTTTTTTCTATTTATTTCAAGGTAAATAATTAAACAACGATTCAGTGACCAGATAGTACGGCAAATACTGTCTGGTTTTCTTTTTTTACATCCTTCTTTTATTCCATAGGCTAAAGTATTTTAAGGTTCAACAATTCTCATTTAAGGCTCACATAGATTTCATCTTTATCATTTATTGTATAATGCAATGATAATGAAAGACATAAGTTATCCATAACATTGGTAATATCTGTTTGAAGATCCAGTTTTCCTGACAATGACAAGGTCGTAATCTCTGCATCATACCGTATTTTACACCCATAATACCGCTCAAGCTTCTTTAAAACATCTCCTACGGGTCTTTGATGAAGCAGCAATAAATTATCCTTCCAACTGATGTATTCGGACACATCAACCTTACGTACCTGCGTTTTATTGCCTTTAATATCCACCAATTGATTAGGTGCTAATCTTACTTTGCTCTTATTCTCAGTAGTTACTTCCACGCTTCCACGTACTAAAACAACAGATGCAGCCTCATCCTCCCTATAGGCACAGACATTAAACGAAGTACCCAGCACGCGTATATCAAACTCTCTTGTTTTGACAACAAATGGGCAATCCTTCCTTTTGGCTACATCCAGATAAACCTCCCCCTCTACCAAGATTTCACGTTTCCGTTCTTCAAAAATATCCGGATATATCACTTTACTACCTGAATTTATATAAATTCTAGTACCATCAGAAAAAGTAATATCAGCTCTTTTCCCATTAGGAACCATTATTTGATGCATTTCATTCTTTACAGATGAAGCCTGGGATATTTTAGTATTTAATGCATACTGCTGAATATTCGAACTTCCTAAAGTATCATATTTTAAAGAAGCATCATTTTTCAGATTCATAGCTTGGTTATCTGTTATCAGAATCACCTCATCACCGCAAATGGAAGTCGTGTCATTCAGCAATGCTATATCAAGCTCCGTACCCTCATCAACATTGGTACTCCACCAGTTCATAACTAAAGCCAAAGCAATCGCTGCCGCTATCGACAAAGACCACCTATAAATATGACGTCTGTGGGGAACCTTTTTTTCCCTTCCTACTCGTTTCATCACGTCCTGAAAAGATTTGTCTACATCAACAGATTCCAGTTCATCTGCTTCCCGAATCTTCTCAGTCAGGCATTGAACTGTTTTACGAAATTCATCTGAATTATATATTGTTTTTTTATTTTTCATCGAAAAACCTTTTTATTAAGAAAACGGTGCCCGATAAAAAAGGTACTCATAAAAAAGAAAAGAAATCACACTTTTCTTTGCATGAGCCTTCGCAAAACCAATAGACAAACCTTATATGACAAATAAAAGAACTTATTCATCACACAAATATCACTTCATTCCATGAAAACATGCCCAAATGATAAAACAACAATGATTAACTACTCGCTAAATCAAGAGAAGTGAAAAGCCCAAACACTACGCACAGGCACATGAACACAATGCACCAAGATACTGAAAATCCATATGGTTGAAACAGAGAAAAAGAATTCACGCAAACGTGCCAATGTACGCGACAAAAGATTCTTGCTTGATTGAGGATTCATACCTAAGATAGCGGATATTTCCTGATGGCTCAATTCTTTTACATAATATAAATACAGAATTTCACGCTGACGACCGGAAAGACGTGAAATTGCCTTAGCCAGCCTTCTTTCATTCTTCACATCCACATCATCTTTCTTAAATAAAGAATTTATTATTTCTTCGCCCATCGGAAAAAACTCATGGCATTCTTCAATCACTTCCATAGGACGTAAAGACTGAAACGCATCCAGCAGTTTATTTCTAAAAGAACAAAGCAAATACGCTTTTACATTATCAGTATAATGCAAATTCCTACAATTTAAAATCAACTTGACGAACAGATTCTGTATGGTATCGGCAACCAGCTCTCTGTCACCTACCATACGAATTCCATAGGAATACAATAACGAATAATAGCGTCGATAAACTTCTTCAAATGCCGCCGTTTCTCCTTTAATAAAAGATTCCCAAAGTTTAGTTTCACCATGTGTTCTATCAACCATAATACTAGCTCCTTAAAAACTTATTGAGCTTGCTCAGAGTTAAACTTAACAAGAAGGCAATATAAGAGATGAACCATGTAATGAATTCATCTCTTACTTTATAATACCTACATATTATTCAAACAGTTTACTGCGCGACAACATACAAGCACCGATGATCCCGGCTCTTTCTTTCAATTTAGATTCTACAATAACAGAATCACGGTTCATCAAGTTCAGTGTATATTTTCGAATAGCTGTAGTGATGGGTTGTGTCAAATAATCACCTGTACGTGACAATGCACCACCAATAATGACTAGCTCCGGATTAAATATATTAATAAGTCCCGCTACATGGCGACCTAATTTCACTCCGATTTCTTCCACCAGTTCAATACACAGCAAATCTTCCTTATTTACCGCATCAATGATATCATCCAAGGTCAAATCTTCCAAATTTTTCTTGGTATTGGAGATAATAGAGTTTTCACCATTATTAATATGTTCCAACAGAATACGATGCAAAGCAGCCCCCGAAACTTCCGTTTCTATGCATCCTTTTTTCCCACAATGGCAGATAATCTCATTCTCATATCCAAAATTATGCCCGAATTCGCCAGAGAAACCAGATTTTCCTTTATAAATCTTTCCATCAATGATAATTCCCATACCCAATCCCCAACTGACATTGATAAAGATGATATTCTTCTCACCTTTCACAACACCTTGCATATACTCACCGTAAATCATAGCACGAGTGTCGTTATCAATAGAGACACGATAACCACCCACCTTTTCTGATATGACATCCGTCAACGGGCGCTCATCAAAATTGAATATACTGTAACTATATCCCAAATCCGGATTCACACGCCCGGAAAGATTTACATTAATATTTAATATCTTATCTTTCTCAACACTGACTTTTTGAAGAAAATGTTTAATCAACTTACACAATTCGTCTAAACTCTCAGGGGTATTCTTCGCTTTAAAAGGAACATTCATTTTTAGCTGAACTACATCTCCTTTAAAATTTATCAACCCTAAGTTAATGGAAAACTGACGCACTTCAACACCTACAAAATATCCGGAATCTGCATTCAAACCATACAAACTGGGATGTCTTCCCCCACTGGTTTCCAGCTTTCCATAGTCGTTAATGTAACCTTCCTCACACATTTCATCAATGAATTTTGTAACTGTAGGCACACTTAAATCCATCTCTCTTGCTAAATCAGTAATCGTAGAGCTTCCATTATAAATATAATGGGTAATGATTTTCTTCTTCATCACAGCCATCTTTGAGCCCTTTTCAATTTCTTTCAACAAATTCTCACCCATAATAAAATATTCCGTTAATGTCCACAAATATAGTTATTTTTTTATGAAATCAAATCACATTTAAAGAGAATTTTCAAAAATTATTTTAGAAGATGTAAGCTAATTATCATTTTTTGTAACAATTCCATTTTCCATATACATTTAAAGAACGTTTCTAAGTCGCTTATTTATCTTTCTATTTATTAAAAGAGTGATTATTAATAAATAAATTTAGTTTTTACTTGTTGTTTTCATAAATCATTTATATATTTGCACGCAACATGATTAAGTAATATAAAATATTCATTTCAAATAAATTAAAGGCTATGGAAAAGATTCACGGATTAATTGACGCACCTTTTACTCCCTTTTATGAGAACGGAGAAGTAAATTATGAACCTATTGAAGCCTATTGCCAACTATTGGTTAGAAACGGACTTCAAGGCGTATTTATCAATGGTTCTTCCGGAGAAGGCTATATGCTGACAGAAGACGAACGCATGAAACTGGCTGAACGCTGGATGGAAGTAGCACCCGAAGGATTCAAAGTCATTGTCCATGTAGGAAGCACTTGTGTAAAATCAAGCAAACGTCTAGCAGAACACGCTCAGAAAATCGGAGCATGGGGTATCGGAGCAATGGCACCTCCTTTCCCCAAAGTAGGACGCATTGAAGAATTGGTGAAATACTGCGAAGAAATAGCATGCGGCGCTCCTGCACTTCCTTTCTATTTTTATCATATCCCAGCTTTCAACGGAGCATTCCTCTCAATGGTAGCATTCTTGGAAGCCGTAGACGGTCGCATTCCTAATTTCGCCGGTATCAAATATACTTTCGAAAGCCTGTATGAATACAACCAATGCCGTTTATATAAAAATGGCAAATTTGACATGTTGCACGGCCAGGATGAAACGATCCTTCCTTGTCTGGCTATGGGCGGTGCACAGGGCGGTATCGGTGGAACAACCAACTATAACGGCAAAGAACTCACAGGTATTATCGAAGCATGGAAAGCCGGTGATCTGGAACTGGCACGCGAACGCCAGAATTTCGCACAGGAAGTTATCAATGTCATCTGTCACTATCGTGGAAACATCGTTGGCGGTAAACGCATCATGAAACTGATCGGGCTGGATTTAGGAAAGAACCGGACTCCGTTCCAGAACATGACAGATGAGGAAGAAGCTGCCATGAAAGCCGAACTGGAAGCAATCAATTTCTTCGAAAGATGTAACAAATAAACCTGAACCACGATGTTTTCAATAGACTATATAAAAGAATGGTCGGAATCATACAAAACAGATCTGACCACCAATATCATGCCGTTTTGGCTGAAATACGGGCTGGACAAGGTCAATGGAGGTATTTATACCTGCGTTGACCGAAACGGCAGCTTGATGGACACCACCAAATCAGTGTGGTTCCAAGGAAGATTTGCTTTTATCTGTTCCTATGCATATAATAATATAGAAAAGAACGAAGCATGGCTGGCGGCAGCTAAAAGTACAATAGACTTTATAGAAGCGCATTGTTTTGACTCTGACGGACGTATGTATTTCGAAGTGACTGCCGAAGGCACTCCCTTGCGCAAACGCCGTTATATTTTCTCGGAGTCATTCGCAGCCATCGCCATGTCGGAATATGCCATCGCATCCGGTGACCAGACGTATGCCGTAAAAGCATTAGACTTGTTCAAACGGATGCAGTATTTTATGGAAACACCAGGCATACTCCCTCCAAAATATCTGGATACTCTTCCTATGAAAGGACATTCCATCACAATGATCCTGATTAATGTAGCATCACGTATCCGTCAGGCCATTCAAGATGAAAGCTTCAACGGACAGATTGACGCTTCCATCGCCCAACTGCGCAAAGATTTCATGCATCCCGAATTCAAGGCGTTGCTTGAAACGGTAGGCCCCCATGGAGAATTCATCGACAGCAACATGGGCCGCACCATCAATCCGGGACATTGTATCGAGACCGCCTGGTTTCTGCTGGAAGAAGCCAAATACCGTAATTGGGACAAAGATATTACGGAATTGGCCCTCACTATCCTTGATTGGTCTTGGGAGTGGGGATGGGACAAAGAATTCGGAGGTATCATCAACTTCAAAGACTGCAAGAACCTTCCGCCACAGGATTATTCCCAAGACATGAAATTCTGGTGGCCTCAGACAGAGGCTATCATCGCTACTTTGTATGCATATTTAGCAACCGGAAATGAAAAATACCTTGACATGCACAAGCAAATCAGCGATTGGACATACACCCATTTCCCTGATAAAGAGTGTGGAGAATGGTTTGGATATCTCCATCGTGACGGCACGCCTGCACAAATGGCCAAGGGTAACCTGTTCAAAGGCCCGTTCCACATTCCAAGAATGATGATCAAGGGCTATACATTGTGCAAGGAAATACTCGACAACAAAAAATCACATTTATAAAGCCCTTTATCTATTAGCATGAAAAACAGTAAAATTTATCCTTGGGTTGTAGTAGGATTATTATGGGGTGTTGCCCTGTTGAATTACATGGACCGGCAAATGTTGTCCACAATGAGAGATGCCATGGCGGTGGATATCACCGAGCTTCAGTCAGCTGCCAATTTTGGGCGACTGATGGGAGTCTTTCTTTGGATATATGGCTGTATGAGCCCTATAGCCGGAATGGTGGGCGACCGCATGAACCGCAAATGGCTTATTGTTGGCAGTTTGTTTGTATGGTCGGCCGTCACTTATCTGATGGGAATCGCCGACACCTATAATGAAGTTTTTTTCCTTCGCGCCTTGATGGGAATCAGCGAAGCGCTCTATATTCCTGCCGGATTGTCACTGATCGCCGACTATCACTCCGATAAGTCACGTTCATTAGCCATCGGTATTCACATGACCGGGCTCTACACCGGGCAGGCCATCGGAGGTTTCGGCGCTACAGTAGCCGCTGCTTTTTCCTGGCATACAACCTTTCATTGGTTCGGCATCGCCGGCATCGCATACGCCGTAATTTTGATGCTTTTTCTACATGAAAAGAAGGATAGAATACAAATTGAACAAATAAATTCACCTTCCGGTAAAGAAAAAAGCAATTTATTGAAGGGATTATCATTACTTTTCAGTAATATTGCATTCTGGGTGATTCTGCTATATTTCGCAGCCCCCAGTTTACCGGGATGGGCAACCAAAAACTGGTTACCTACCTTGTTCGCCGAGAACCTGAATATACCGATGTCACAAGCCGGCCCCATGTCGACTATCACCATCGCGCTATCCTCGTTCATTGGCGTAATTATTGGTGGAACCTTATCCGATAAGTGGGTGCAAAGAAATATAAAAGGACGTGTGTACACGGGTGCCATCGGCTTGGGACTTACTATTCCATCCCTGCTTTTACTAGGGTTCGGACACAGTTTCGTAGCTGTTGTGGGAGCTGGATTATTATTCGGAATCGGTTATGGTATCTTCGATGCCAACAATATGCCGATTCTATGCCAGTTCGTATCATCCAAACACCGTGCTACCGCCTATGGTATCATGAATATGACAGGCGTGTTTGCGGGAGCAGCCATTACCGAAGTCTTGGGAAAGTGGACAGACGGAGGTAAGTTGGGACTGGGATTTGCCATGTTGGCTATTATTGTGCTTATCGCACTGGTAGTACAATTGACATTCCTCCGTCCCAAAACGGATAATATGGAATAACCCGTATAGTTAACTTAACACTTAAAACTTAAAAAAGAAAGAACCATGAGAGTAATTATTGAATCTGATTACCAAGCGCTGTCACAATGGGCGGCAAACTATGTAGCTAGTAAAATCAATGCGGCAAATCCGACTCCTGAAAAACCTTTTGTTTTAGGTTGTCCCACAGGATCTTCACCGCTAGGCATGTACAAAGCGCTGATAGAACTGAACAAGCAGGGAAAAGTATCTTTCCAGAATGTCGTTACTTTCAATATGGACGAATATGTAGGCTTGCCTGAAGATCATCCAGAAAGCTACCATACATTTATGTGGAAAAACTTTTTTAACCATATTGATATAAAGAAAGAAAATGTACATATCCTGAACGGAAATGCCGAAGACCTGGAAGCAGAATGCGCCAACTACGAAAAACAAATAGCCGAAATCGGAGGCATCGACCTGTTTATGGGAGGTATCGGTCCCGACGGACATATCGCATTCAACGAGCCGGGCTCATCTTTGTCTTCACGCACACGTATCAAAACACTGACTACAGACACAATCATTGCAAACTCACGTTTCTTTGACAATGACGTGAACAAAGTACCTAAAACTGCGTTAACAGTAGGTGTAGGGACTGTCCTTTCAGCCAAAGAAGTTCTGATTATCTGCAACGGGCACAACAAAGCACGTGCTTTGCAACATGCCGTTGAAGGTGGTATTACACAAATGTGGACTATCAGCGCATTACAAATGCACCAGCATGGCATCATTGTTTGTGACGAAGCCGCTACAGACGAACTGAAAGTCGGTACCTACAAATATTTCAAAGACATCGAAAAAGCTAATTTGTAATTTATGAGAACAAACTTAAGTTCGCAGATTTCTCTGAACAGAGTATCTCCGAAATATTATAAACCCGAAAATGCGGTGGAACGTTCTGTCTTGACCCGCTGCGAAAAAGTGCCTACCGACATCTATGAAACGATGGAGGAAGGCGTGCAGCACATTGCCAACGAAATTACGGCAAAAATTCAGGAACGTCAGCGCGAAGGAAAGTTCTGCGTGATTGGGGCTGGAACCGGTGCTTCATTACGGCCGCTTTATGCCGAACTAGTCCGTAAACATAAAGATGAAGGACTAAGTTTCCGTAACGTAGTAATTTTCAATTTATATGAATATTACCCTTTGGCTTCCGAAGGGGCTGGAAGCAGTTTCTCACAGCTGAACGACTTATTCCTAAGCCAAATCGACATCGATAAACAAAATGTATTCACCATCGACGGAACGATTCCGCAGGAAGCTGTCATCGAATACTGCCGCCTGTACGAACAACGTATCCAGACTTTTGGCGGTATAGACATCGTATTAATGGGCATTGGTCGTGAAGGCAATATTGCCATGAACGAGCCGGGATCAAGCTTGAGCTCCCCTACCCGACTGATTTTGATTGACTCAACCTCGCGTGCTGAAGCTGCACACAACTTGGGAGTGGACAATCTCCCTCCCTGTTCCATCACGATGGGTGTGGCAACTATTATGGCTGCCCGCAAAATCTATTTGCTGGCATGGGGAGATGACAAAGCCGATATCATCAAGAAAGCGGTGGAAGACAAAGTGAGCGACACTCTGCCCGCTTCTTATCTGCAAATGCATAACAATGCAAATGTCTGCATAGATCTGGCAGCGGCTTCTCACCTTACCCGTATCCAACGTCCGTGGCTGGTAACCAATTGCGAATGGAACGACAAATTGATTCGCAGCGCTATTGTATGGTTGTGTATGCGTGTCAAAAAACCGATTCTGAAACTGACCAACAAAGATTACAATGAAAACGGACTGAGCGAACTGCTGGCACTCTACGGTTCTGCTTACAACGTAAATATCAAAATATTCAATGACTTGCAGCACACCATCACCGGATGGCCCGGCGGCAAGCCCAATGCAGATGACACCTATCGCCCCGAACGGGCAAAACCATTCCCGAAACGCGTGGTAGTCTTCTCTCCGCACCCGGATGATGACGTAATCTCAATGGGTGGAACTTTACGGCGTTTGGTTCAGCAAGGTCACGAAGTACACGTAGCATACGAAACTTCCGGAAACATTGCCGTAGGCGATGAAGAAGTAGTACGTTTCATGCACTTCATCAACGGTTTCAACCAACTTTTTGATGAAAACTCCAACGAAACCATCAAAAACAAATACGCTGAAATCAAGAAATTCCTTGCCGCCAAGAAAGAAGGCGATATGGACAGCCGCGATATCCTGACCATTAAAGGACTGATCCGTCGTGGCGAAGCCCGTACTGCAAGTACTTACAATCAAATTCCATTGAACCGTGTCCACTTCCTCGACTTGCCGTTCTATGAAACAGGAAAAATCGAGAAGAACCCTATCAGTGAAGCCGATGTGGAAATCGTTTTACAGTTACTACGTGACGTAAAACCCCACCAAATTTATGTGGCCGGTGACCTTGCCGACCCGCACGGAACCCATCGTGTCTGCACAGACGCAGTGCTTGCCGCTATCGACATCGAAAAAGAAGCCGGTGCCGAATGGTTGAAAGATTGCCGCATCTGGATGTATCGTGGCGCATGGGCGGAATGGGAAATTGAAAACATTGAAATGGCCGTACCGTTCAGTCCGGAAGAATTGCGTGCTAAACGTAACTCCATCTTAAAGCATCAGTCTCAGATGGAAAGCGCACCGTTCCTGGGCAACGACGAACGTCTGTTCTGGCAAAGAAGTGAAGACCGCAACCGGGGTACCGCTGCTGTATGACCAACTTGGTTTGGCATGTTATGAAGCAATGGAGGCCTTCGTGGAATACGTACCCCTATAATTTAAGAAACAACCTAACCTAATTTTATACTAACCTTTAACCCAAAAAACCGAAAATCCCCGATGGATGTGATATCCCTCGGGGATTATTTTTAGATTTCCATTTATTGCAAATGATATCCCATAGTCATCCTCACCACAGCTACCTGCTTCGAGCAACACACCCCAAACTACATCTCATAATTCATTAATCCCATAGCCAAACAAAGCAAAATCCCCCAGACAAGGATCTTCGGGAAAAACCTCAGCCAAAGCCGCAGTAATAGTTCTTGCGTTATTCAGCGTATAAGATTTACTTCGGGTCAGCTCCAATCTGAAAGCCATCTCACTGACATGTGTATCCAAAGGGATAATCAACTCACATGGAGAGAAATTCCTCCAGATTCCAAAATCCACTTCCGAATCGCGACGGATCATCCAGCGCAGAAACATATTCAATTTCTTTTGCGGCGCCTTATCCGACACTCCAAACAAACGACAAAGACGTTGCATCGGAGTTCCATCCGTTTCGCAAAGAAGAGCATTCTCCATACTCTCATACCTATCATATATAGTATACAGCCAATGAAACAATTGTGCCATTCTATTTTTTGAAACCGTCCGATAGAACGACTCCTCACCACAGAAATCAATTTTCCAGTTCCCGGACAACACATACTGCAAAGGCTGCCGGTTCATTATGGAATCCAGCCGTTCTGCCGCCTTCAGTATTTGAGGGCGGGCTCCGAAACTAAGAAAAGCAGTCAGAAAAGCACTGATTTCAATATCCGCTTTGAAATGATAGCGATGCGGGAACTGTACCGGATCAGAAGAAATAAAATCAGAGTTATGATACCGGTCAGCATATTTCCGCAAAAAATCAGCCACCGCCATCCGGCTCTCATGAGTTTGCCGTTCTGTAATATAAGACATGAATCGCTCTTGTTCGTTCTTTCGGGTCATAAATAAAACGTTTATGATTTGTACACAAAGGTATATTAAAATAAAATAGATTGCATTTTCAGAAATCAAATTCCATCCTTAATCCTCAACCTGCCTTTTCTATATTCTTTAGGTGAAATCCCCACATATTGCTTAAAATACTTTCCAAAGAAAGACTGCGTAGGGAAATTCAATTGGTCTGCAATCTCCTTGATACTCAGATCCGATCCTTCAAGCAACTGTTTTGCCTCGGTAATCACCATTTGCACAATCCATTGCAAAGCACTATTTCCCGACTTCTCTTTAATGATGGTGGAAAAATAACGTGGAGTAATATGCTGCATCCTCGCATAATAAGCAACATCACGCTCCTTTCTATACAAACGGAAAAGAGCCAGCATGAAATTCTGAAAAATCACATCCTTCTTGTTCTGCGGCAAAGGCTGCATGGGTTGGTTGGCAAAATACATATTCAATATCTCATAGCAGAAAGTCTGCCCCATCGACTTGATCAGTTCCAAAGTCAGGCGTTGTTGCTGCAAATTCACCTCTTGCACATCCTCCGCCTCTATCCTCTCCCGCAAATTATCCAACAGATACTCCAAATGAGCACGTTGCTTATCCGAAAGTGATATACAAGGATGCTTCCGCATAAAAAGCTGGTTTTCCACATTGATCACCCTATTGACGATAGGAATGATATAATCTAAATCCACTTCAACCATAACCCCTTCCGCATCCTCACTCTTATGAAGCAGATGCACCAAGGTAGAAGCCATGTAAATATACACATCACCGGGATTTATCTGAAAATGCTTATCTTCCAGTGAAACCTCCACATTTCCTTTCCGGCAAAAGAAAGGCCACATTTATTAAATGTCGAAATAATCTGTCCGTCTTTAAAAGTATGCGGATCACTGCTTGAAAGCAATGTAAACTGAAAAGGCATTTGTCGTCTGAACATCAATCTATGTCTTTTATTAATTCACTGCAAAATAAATACAAATCGCAAACTTTTAAGCTATATATCCACAAGAAAATATACAAATCGGACAATTTATCATTCATATCAACCTTTTCTATCCTCTTGCTTCGGAATAACTTTGTATCAGAAAACTAATTGCACGAAAATCATAGTAGTATGAAACGAATTTATCTTATTCTAACAGGTATTTCCTTGATCTTACTAAGTTCCTGCGCACAACGTGCCCGGGAAGCCAAAGGTCATCAGACAGTAAAAATAGACACAGTTGTTTCTGCCGACAAACAAACGTTCCTGCAATTTCCGGGAAAGGTAAAAGCCGCACAAGATATCAGCCTTGCCTTCCGGGTAAGCGGAACCATCAGCAAAATACATGTAAAAGACGGCGCCCGTGTACAAGAGGGACAATTACTGGCCGAACTGGACCCCACCGACTATCAAGTACAACTGGATGCTACTGAAGCAGAATACCAGCAAATAAAAGCGGAAGCAGAAAGGGTCATGGCTCTTTACAAAGACAACGGAACCACCCCCAACGCCAATGACAAAGCCGTATACGGGCTCAAGCAAATCACCGCCAAGTACAAACACCATAAAGATCAGTTGGCTTACACCCGGCTCTATGCTCCTTTCAACGGGTATGTCCAGAAACGCCTGTTCGAAGCTCACGAAACCATCGGAGCCGGAATGCCCGTCATTGCCATGATCAGCGGCGGAACCCCCGAAGTGGAAATAAATCTGCCTGCGGCCGAATATATCCGCCGGAGCAGTTCGACAATTATCACTGCACATTTGATATCTATCCGGGCGAAACCTACCCGCTGAAACTAATCAGTGTCACCCCGAAAGCCAACGCAAACCAACTATACACCATGCGCCTGCAAGTAGTACCCGGCACACGGGCTATCCCTTCTCCCGGCATGAACACCATGGTAACCATCCTTTGCCGTACAGAGCAGGAGAATACTCTTTCTGTCCCTACCGGCGCCATCCTGCAAAAAGAAGGCAAAGCGTATGTGTTCGTCTTTCATCCATCCAGCAATACCGTACACAGACAGGAAGTATCCATACTGCGTTTGTTGAACAACGGACACAGTCTCATTACTTCCAGACAACTGCAACCGGGAGAGCAGATTGTATCCTCGGGCGTACACCACATTGAGGATGGAGAAATTGTAAAACCTTTGTCACCGGTCACTAACACAAATATAGGAGGATTATTATAATGGACATCAGTAAATGGGCATTCCGGAACAGGAATCTGATTTATTTCCTGATAGCGGTTCTGCTACTCGGCGGAGCCTACTCCTGCTATCAGATGAGCAAATTGGAAGACCCCGAAATAAAAGTGAAGCTTGCCATGGTGGTCACCACCTATCCGGGTGCTTCCGCGCACCAGGTAGAACTGGAAGTAACGGATGTGCTTGAAAAGAACATCCGCACCATGGGCAACATTGACAATATAGAAAGTTATTCATACAACGACCTGTCCCTGATACAGATAGAACTGCTGAGCACCGTGCCGGACGATGACGTGGAACAATGCTGGGACATGCTGCGCCGCAAAGTAAGCGACGCCCGCGCCCTGTTGCCCGAAGGAGCCACCACCCCGATAGTCAAAGATGACTTCGGAAATGTATATGGCATGTTCTATGCCCTGACAGGTGACGGACTGTCCGACCGTGAACTGTCCGACTATGCCGAACTGGTAAAACGGGAAGTGAACGAACTGGAAGGGGTAGACCGTGTGGAACTCTACGGCAAACGTTCCGAATGCATCAATATCTCCCTGTTGCAAGACCGTATGGCAAACCTCGGTGTTAAACCTGCAGAAGTACTGGCAACCTTGAACGGCCAGAACAAAACCACCTATACAGGATATTATGAAAATGGTGAAAACCGTATCCGCGTCACAGTAAACGACAAATTCAAAACCGTAGAAGATATCGGAAAAATGCTGATTCAAGGACACGATGACGACCAGCTTCGCCTGAGTGACATCGCCCGTATAGAGAAAGCCTACGAGGACCCCACACGCAATGAAATGTTCTATGACCATGAACGCGCTCTCGGTATACTCATCGCTGCCTCCAGTGGTTCGGACATTATAAGTAGGCCATGCCGTAGAAAGCAAATTGGAAGAACTCAAAGCCGAACGTCTGCCCGCAGGAGTGGAATGCCACAAAATCTTCTATCAGCCCGAACGGGTAGGCAGCTCTTTGGGAACCTTTGTCATCAACCTGATAGAATCCGTCATCATCGTAGTACTGATACTGATGATAGCAATGGGATTCAAGAGCGGCCTTATCATAGGTATCAGCCTGGTCATCACCGTATTCGGTTCTTTTCTGTTCCTTTATTCGGCAGGCGGAACCATGCAGCGCGTATCATTGGCTGCTTTTGTACTGGCAATGGGCATGTTGGTAGACAACGCCATCGTCATCATAGACGGCATACTGGTAGACTTGAAGGCCGGCAAAAACCGGATGGAAGCCATGACCGCCATCGGAAGACAGACAGCCATGCCTCTTCTGGGCGCGACACTGATAGCCATTATCGCTTTCTACCCATCTACATGTCCCCCGACACCGCAGGCGTCTACACGCGCGACCTTTTCATCGTACTTGCCGTTTCCCTGTTACTGAGCTGGATATTGGCACTGATCCATGTACCACTGATGGCCGACCGCCGGCTGCATCCTGCCATAGATACTGACAGTACCGGAAAGCGAGTATACAAAGGTAAAATCTATGCCACCCTCCGTTCGGCACTGCGGTTCGGTCTGGCCCACCGGTGGAGTTTTGTATTTGCCATGACCGGTCTGTTGCTGCTTTCCGTTTTCGGCTACCAATATATGCGTCAGGGCTTTTTCCCCGACATGGTTTACGACCAGCTTTATATGGAATACAAACTTCCGGAAGGGAATAACTATACACGTGTGGTTCGAGATTTGGAAGAAATAGAAACCTATCTGAAAGGACGGGAGGAAATAACCCACGTCACTACCTCCATAGGCGGTACGCCCGGACGCTATAATCTGGTACGGAGCATTGCCAACCCCTCACTTTCGTACGGCGAACTGATTATCGACTTCACCTCACCGGAAACCTTGGTAGAACATATAGACGAAATCCAAGCTTACCTCTCCCAAGCCTATCCGGACGCATACATCAAATTGAAAAGATATAATCTGATGTTCAAGAAATATCCCATAGAGGCGCAATTTCTGGGTCCCGACCCTGCCATCCTGCACCAACTGGCCGACAGCGCCCGCGCCATCATGGAAAGGACTCCGGAAGTCTGCCTCATCACCACCGACTGGGAACCTCAAGTACCCGTACTGACCATCGAATACGACCAGCCGTCCGCCCGTGCCCTCGGCCTGAGCCGTAATGATGTCAGCCTTTCCCTGCTCACAGCCACCGGAGGCATTCCTATCGGCTCTTTCTACGAAGGTATCCACAAAAACAACATCTACCTGAAATGCCTCGACGAGAAAGGAGAACCGATAGAGGACCTGGGCAACGCACAAGTCTTCTCGTCTCTGCCTTCCCTGAACGGACTGTTGAACGAGGAAACCATGGTGAAGCTGAAAGCCGGCACACTTTCGAAAGAAGATTTGGTGGAAAGCATCATGGGAAGCACACCGCTGAAACAAATCAGCAAAGAGATTGATATCCGGTGGGAAGATCCGGTAGTTCCCCGTTACAACGGGCAGAGAAGCCAGCGGGCACAATGTTCGCCCGCACCCGGCATTGAAACGGAAAAAGCACGTCTTGCCATCGCGGAACAGATAGAAAACATACCATTACCCGAAGGTTATTCACTGGTATGGCAAGGAGAAAAGATAGCCAGCGACCAGTCCATGAAGTACCTGTTCCAAAATTTCCCGTTAGCCATCATTCTGATGATTGCCATCCTCATCATGCTGTTCAAAGATTATCGCAAACCCATCATCATCTTCTGCTGTATTCCGATGATATTTGTAGGGGTGGTAGCGGTCATGCTGCTCACAGGAAAAGTCTTCAATTTCGTGGCTATTGTAGGCACATTGGGATTGATCGGCATGCTGATTAAAAACGGTATTGTGCTGATGGATGAAATCACCCTTCAGATCAATGAAGGAGTAGAACCGATCACCGCACTGATAGACAGTTCCCAAAGCCGTCTCCGCCCGGTCATGATGGCCTCGCTGACAACCATTTTGGGTATGATTCCCTTGCTGTCCGATGCCATGTTCGGTTCCTTGGCGGCAGCTATCATGGGCGGATTGCTGTGCAGCACACTGATCACGCTGCTCTTTATCCCTATATTATATGCCTTGTTCTTCAAGATAAAAAACAATTGATTCATTTCACTGACATACAAAACCGAGAATAAATGAAAAGACAATGATACTCCCCCTCTGCTGTCTGCTGTGGCATCTTGCCACCCCCGCATGGGCACAGGAAACACTGAGTCTGAAAGAGTGCCGCGAAATGGCATTAAAATACAACAAGGAAATGGCGGCTTCCGTGAAACAGACGGAAAGTGCCCGTTATACAGCCAAGAGTTACAAAGGGAACTTCTTCCCCAACTTCACCGTCAGCGGAACAGGACTTTACAGTAATGCCGACGGTAGTTACGGCATAGCCGGAGGCAACCTGCCCGTCTTTCTGCCCGATGGAACAGGACAGTTCAATCCGGGACAACCCGCAGGCTTTGCCTACTTCCCCGGCATTAACCTGGACTATAAAATAGGATGGGTCTATATGGGCGGTGTGCAAATGGAACAGCCCCTCTACATGGGCGGTAAAATCCGTGCCGCCTACAAAATGTCCTTGCTGGGCAAAGAAATGGCACAAATGAATGAAAATCTGACCGCAACAGAAGTCATTCAGAAAACAGATCAGGCATACGCTCTGGTAGTAAAAGCAAAGGAGATGAAAACAGTAGCCGATGCATACCACGCTGTATTGACGGAATTAAAAAATAACGTAGAGAGTGCTTACAAACATGGACTTAAACCTCAGAATGATGTATTGAAAGTACAAGTAAAAGCTGAATGAAAGCGAGCTAGGTATCCGAAAAGCCGAGAATGCTCTCCGCCTGGCTACCATGAACCTCTGCCACCTGATAGGGAAACCACTGACCACACAAATTCATGTTTCCGGAGATTTCCCGGAGATAGAGAAAGACCTGGAAGTACAGGTACTGGATATCACCCGCCGTCCGGAATACGGAATACTGGACAAACAAGTGGCGATAGCCCGCCAGCAGGTGAAACTGAACCGCAGTGAACTGCTTCCCAAAGTAGGGATCAAAGGCTCATACGACTATGTACATGGTTTGGAACTGAACAACAAGAATTTCCTGGACGATGCCAGTTTCTCTGTCCTTCTGAATGTAAGCATCCCCTTGTTCCATTTCGGAGAACGCAGCAACAAAGTACGTGCAGCCAAAGCCAAACTGGAACAGACTCGCCTTCAACAGCAAAACCTGAACGAGCAAATGTTACTGGAACTGACCCAAGCCGCCAACAATCTGGACGAAGCAAAGCTGGAAAGCGAACTTGCCGACCGTTCCCTGCAACAGGCGGAAGAGAACAGGCGTGTCAGCAAAAGCCAGTACGAAGTAGGCTCTGGAAACACTCTCCGACCATTTGGAAGCCCAAGCGTTATGGCAACAGGCTTACGAAACGAAAGTTGACGCCCGTTTCCAACTTTATCTGAACTACGTGGCCTATCTGAAAGCGGCGGGGACCTTGCATGACAAGCTGTAAGTCTCTTGTTCCGGATTCAGATTGAGTACAAATACAAGCAATCCCTCCTTCTCCGGAGTTTTATAAATGTTGCTGCCACTGCTACCACCCACTCTACTGAAACCACCATGAACAAGGTGTTTCAACGAGTGGTGGCAGCACATTTTTTTATGGGTAAAAAGTGCTGCCACCACTTTCTTTCTCTCCTTTTTATTCCCAAACGGATAAAAAAGGGGCTATACTTCGGCTATACCTTCCTGCTTGCGCAGCACATACACCGCATGAGAATGCTTTCCTTCTTTGTCCAATCTCTTCTCCTCATACCAAGCCTTCAGCTCGTAGGCCGCCGTAGTGCGCGCCCCCCCCAGCCATTCCGAATAGGCCAGACGTGTAATGGAACCGTGTTCTTTCAGATAAGCCTCCAGCAACGTCCAACGCTCCTCCTTGCTACGCTTTTTCACCGTAGGCAAGAAGCCGAACTCGGCACGGAGGATGTCTGTTTCCTGCCGCACCCGCTTCACCAGTTCCGGCACCGGACGGAAGTTCACCTTCTTTATCCTCACAGATGCCGCACGTATCTCCTTCCGGTCTGTCACCTCACGCGAGGACAAGGCAAGAGAAAACGTACCCAGGCCGTCCAGCCTCACATTTTTTCCTTGCCGCAAATGGGATACAACCATATCGGCCACCTCCTGTAGCACTCCCACCACACAGCCCGCCGAATATGCGCTATGCTTGGACAACTCCTTCACTATGTGATCGGTAGTAATCGTTTCCTTCACCACTACCGCCGGATAAAGCACCGGTTTGCCGTCCTTTTCCTTGAAAGGGTTGGCCTTGAAATCATATTTTATATCCATCATTAAAAGATTTGATCTGTATCCGCAAGCCCTTTCTGCTCTATGGTTAAGGGTTCTCTTCCTTTGTATTCTATCTCCATAAGCTTTGGACTTGACTCCAAAGGCTATGGAGTTATCTCCAAAGGTTATGGAGTCAACTCCGCAACCTATGGAGATAGAACACATCTGGACAAAGATACTTAATCTTTAGGGGAAAAAGGCTTAATATAAAGGAAAAGATGGATTAAGGAGAAAAATAATCAGGTAGTCGACCCATTCTTAAAAAACTAAATGAATAAACAAAAGGATACGCGATATACAGGGAGATACCCTGATAAAAAGATTGGGTATCTGCGGAGAACAACGGTTTCATTGTATTCTGCGGACAGACAGAACGGTTTATAACCAAACATCAAAGGAAATATATTTGATGCAAAAGAAAGAATATCATTTTTTTATCCTATTTTTGTGTTGGCAACAAACTAATACCATAATACACAGACTGATGAAAACCACTATTTTACTTGGCTTATTATTGACCCTTACGGTTTCATGCAAACACCATTCCAACCCCGTGACTACCGAAGAAAACTTCCACACCCAAGAAGCCAACCGTCTGGTAGCAGAAGCGAGGAACCTATGGTTGCCTCCTTTAGACAGCACTTTCTTCTTTAATGACAGTGAACATATATCTATAAACGACAAGGAAATATGGGCCAAACTTGACAGTGCGTTAGCCATTGACCCTACCAATATAAAAGTATATGTGGGAAGAATCAGTTATTTATCAGCCTGCAAAAAGTACCATGAGATTCTGTCTGTACTCCGGCAAGCTGAAAAACAATCCACCCTCAATGCCGACTTATGGTCAATGAAAGCGATGTTTGAAGATTATTTCGGAGACAGCCTTACCGCCCAAAAAATTATCGGTCTGCCGATTCCGCCTATGCCATCCTCATAAAAGAATATGCTACAGACAGCCTCAGGTATGCCGGTTCCCGCATCAACCGCGCACTGAACATGGCATTGATGACTGATAATATTGCGATTCTTGAAGAAGAGGTGGAACTCACTAAAAAGATATTTCCCAAGACATGGAAAGGACTGGACAGTAGTTTTTACGGGAAAAATAAAAAAGACTTTTTCGACAAATGCTTTAACGTCCGCAAAAAGTAATCCAGCCTGCTACATCAAGAAAATTACAAATCATTGCATTTGAAAGAACAGACCTGTAATACCTACTTTAAATACAGAGGGTACTTAGCCGGATATTTTATTCCTTTGTACCCTCAATCAAAATAAAAAAGCACTTTATGTTTCAACTGTATCTGCTGCTTCGTCTGAAAAATTTTGGAAGAATAGTTATAGAATTGGGTATCTTCAGAATAGTCTTCCTTACCATCTTAACGGTGGCTGCCATCATGATATTGTTCTTGGCAGAAAACCGTTTCGCTATTCCTGTGGTATGCGTTCTCTTATTAGCCGGTTATCATAATGTCCGGAAAGACAAAGAATTTTTACGCACTTTAACACCTCATCTTTCTGTGTTCCTGATAAAGAATACACCTTGATCGCATTACCTTTTGCCGGAATAGAAATAATTAAAAGGACAATTTACCGACGCTATCGGCTTATGGCTGTTCGCCGCCTTATTACCTTGCCTGAAAAAAATAAAACTGGAACACAAACCTGTCCGTCTTCCTTTTCTTTACAAAGGAAGTTATGAATATATACGAATGTTCCGCCAATCTTTCTGGGTCTATATCCTACTCTTTCTTTTTGCAACCGCAGGAACCGTACACGGAAATATAAAAATAAACAAAGTATGTCTCATACTATGGGGATTGGTACAGGCATCAGGCTATCTGCAAACAATGGACAACAGATATCTTCTTCATTTCAAAAATTTCAAGACTTTATGCCTTTTCCAACTAAAAAGCATAGCATGGAATGTTTTCATCACCTCCATTCCTTTCAGCTTAGCGCTTATAGCGTCTACCTATGACCAAGATGAAATCCTCTTTTTCTTATCTTATTATACTGCCACCTTAATTTATGCCATTGGTATCGGTATGTTGCGCCATATCATCCCATCCCCCCTATTGCTGTTTATTGTGCAATTAAGTATATTAATGCCTTTTTATTTAGGCTCTCTTTTTGTTCCAATTATTTTAATACCCGGCATAGCACTTACAGCATTGCTGACCTGCCATGCGCACAAACGCTTAAAAAGATTATTATGATAGAAGTGAATGATTTACATAAAAGTTTCGGTAAGGTCAAAGTATTAAACGGCATTCATTTGGAGTATCACCCCGGAAAAATATATGGCTTGGTGGGCGAGAATGGAGCCGGAAAGACTACTTTATTCAATTGTATAATGGGAATCTATGATTATACCGGAAGCATAACCAAAAGCAAAACTTTAAAAACAGGTTATCTGTCTGCATCCAACTTCTTTTATTCCCAAATCACGGGTCTTGAACACTTGGAATTCTGTATGAAGGCCAAAGGTCTGCCGGTCAATACACCCACCATTCAACATTTAAATGAAATTTTCCAACTGCCCCTTGACAGGTATGCTGCCGAATATTCTACTGGAATGAAAAAGAAACTGGGATTTATGGCATTATTGTTGCAAGACAATGACGTATTTATTCTTGACGAGCCGTTCAATGGGGTGGACTTGAAGGGATGTATCCTGATGAAAAGACTCATCCGGCAACTGAAAGCAAAAGAAAAGACGGTGATAATTTCCTCACATCTCATTGCCTCGCTAAGGGAAATATGTGATATTATCCACTATCTGAACGAAGGGGGTATTTACAAAGAATACCATGAAGAAACAACAGAAGAGATAGAAGAGGATATATTATGCAATACTAAAAAGATACAGCCCACCTCATACTTTCAGTAACACACAGCACTGTCCTTACCTGAAAACTACACGTTTGACTCCATCCCAATCCTTTTTCACCACTGATATTGCACGGATACCATAAATTCACGGGGACGAAGTTTTATCCAAGAAGTATAACTCTGCACGGCAGAATAAAGAGTATAACGATATTGTTCCTTATTAAACAGATTTATAGCAGAAGCGGCAAACCTCCATTTTCCGGCTTTATGTATCAATGAAACATCTGCAAGCCAAATATTCAGATGCTGGTTCTTACTTAAATCATTATAAAAATGCTCTCCGGATAAACGAAACTCCGTATCATGAAATTCCAAACTGAGAGTCAGCCGTTGAGCCACCTCCCATAAAGGATCCAAACTAGTATCCTCTCCTATTCCGCCTCCCACACAACTGACCGTCGCTTTGTATTCAGCCTCGAAAAATACAGAAGGAGCCCACACAATTTTAGGTTCGACGCACAAATAGTCATACCTGTAATCCTGAACGATGCCTTCATTCAGTTGTTTCCCCTCGTTGCGTGCTAAAGTCAATTCCAAAGAAGTCTTCAAATTCCAGTCATAGATCCCTTTCGACCCTATGGTATTCAAGGTGTAACTATGAGAGGAATGATTTCTTTCCACAGACGAAAGATAGAAATTACCGTCCTTATAGTTACGTTCTGTTATCAGATTATAACGATTGTGGGAATAGGAAGCTGATAAAGTCCAGAAAAACTCCTTGATAGTATTTTTGTATTCCAGATAGCAGGTATAAAGTTGCCGTACCGTTACAGGAACTTTTCCTGTATGCTTCACTACAGTCCGGTAATCTTCACGATACCGAAAGGGGTAGATATCCTTCAATCCTCCTTCACTCTCATCCAAGCTTCCTAGTAAGGACATTTTCCAACGGGGAGTAAATTTATAACGGAAACAAAAGAATGGGGAGACACAAAAACGGCTATAAGATTGCTTTGGCAGATGAGTCCACCGGACAGTAGTGGCGGCAGTGAACAAAAAATCATTTCTCTCCCATTCGATACGGGGAACGGTATAGAAAGAATAGCTATGGGCTGAGTAAGCATTCTCCTGTTTCACCGAAGAAAGTTCGCCACAGAAACCACCTGTAAGCTGATAATTCACTCCATTTATTTTCCTCATCCCATAAAGGGCATTATCCGTGTAGGCATTGCCGGTGTTCATTTCTTCATATTCCGCAAGGATAGACTCATGTGTCTGTCCGATGACAGTTCGATATGTGTTTTCGCTGATGTTATCGGACGAACTCAATTCGTTCCTATGGTAGATACAGTTGGCAATCAGCATGTTATCAGCAAATAAAATGGGCAAGTTGCGGTGAGCCACTGTCAGTGAAGCGGGGCAATGGGTGTAGCGGATATACGACCGGATTCCCCAAGTGTATTTTTCTTTGGTGTAAAGTTGATTGAAATAATTCTTCAATTCCCATTGTGAGTTCTTTATCTTTTGAAAAATAGCATTATCACCCGTTATATCCGAAACTCCTGATTTCCATGTTCCTGCAAACGAAAAATTTTCACGAGTGTACCGGCTTACAGTATTATCTTCATAATTCACTTCAGCATTCAGACAATCGGTTTTTAAACGGTCATGCCGATTGGTAGCCGTATGCACCGTATCTTGTGCAAAATAATAGATTTCCTCACTTCCATATTGCCGGGTTGTACGGTCATGGATATACCCTAACTGAAATCGTAATTGCTTTTCTTCATCCAATCGGTACAAGCGGTTGGCAGAGGCTGTATGCGTTTCATTGAATAACAGCCTTTTTTGCGACAAGGGCATGGCCGGTTCGGGTAAAGGAAGAAAAATGGGAAGATTGCTGTCCGTCACCCGGTCAAAGCTATTGCCGGATGCCAGTTTCTGTTGGTCGGAAAACAGATTCCGGCCTGTATTATTTGCCTTGTAAGTATAGACAGTCTGCCGGTTACGACTCAATTGCAATGCATTGAACGAAGCGTCGTAAAGTGCTTTCTCTCCATAACCTCCCCCTGCCATAACGGTATAAATCCATTTGGAACGGACTTCAGGTTTCAGTTTCAAATTCAAGGCTACGTCATCCGTAAAGGTCTTGCCACGCAAGGACTTAATAGGTTGGTGCCCTTCAATGATCTCCGCTGCCTGTACGGCATCCGCTTTCAGATTATTATTTATTTGATTATAACGCCCGCCACTCACGTCCATTCCCTCCACATAAAGATTACTGATCGCTTTTCCATTATATTTTATAGTTCCGTTCTCTTCCACATTGATGCCGGGAAGTTTTTTCAACACATCGCTAACATTCCGGTCTTTGGAAGATGCAAAACGGGTGAGATCATATTTCAAGGTATCCTGTCGTCCCCATACGCGCCCCGAACGAATCTGTACTTCTTTCAGCATGATAGCTTCCTGCTCCAGTTCGATAGTTAGCGGACGACCGGCAAGTACCGGTACGGTCTTTTTCCTGTACCCCATATAAAACACCGTTATTGTCCTGTCTTTCAAGGATGAAGAGGAAAGTTGAAAACGTCCGTCAACATCTGTCAAAGTATAGTTGATGATATTGCCATCCCCTTCCTGTTGCAAAGTGACGGTAGCAGATTCCAAAGGCTGACGGGTAACTTTATCCGTTACCCGTCCCTCTATCGTGTTTTGTGCGTTTGTTTGAATATGAAACAAAAAGCTCAACAAAGAGAGAATGATTGCTGTTTTCATCCTGTTATTTTTCAGATAATTCTATCGGATTATAAGGTAACTCAAAGTTTTTCAATGCATTACCTTGCTCATCTTTTACCGTCAATTTTACATTGGGGGCTGTAGAAGTAATAAAGCCTACCGGGTCCTTGGCATAACGCTCATATACCTTATTCAAATCTATACGACTGATGGATTCAGAACCTTTACCATTGAAAAGAAGCGGCTTCGGTCCATCAGATTGCTCGACACCTGTACATTCAAATGAGTAATGTCCCCGGGCATCTTCAGCCTTTATAATGAAACCGGGTAATCCACAAAGTTTCCAAGGCCCTTCACTTACAGGAATTTCCATCGTAAACCATGCCATATAACTTCTTCCCCGGAAGTGACAAGTTGCTTTCCGGCAATGATAAGTCAGAATAGTAGCCGTATCGGGTAATAAGGTCCATACCGGTTTTTCATTCTTTTCCTCGCAACGGAAATTACTGGTAGCCAACCGATCAAGCGTTGTCACCTTTCCCGTAGGATAGTTCTTATAAATCCGATATGTAATACGCCCGTTTCCATAAGCCTTGGCATGTTGCTGCAAGATATCTTGGGACACTTTATTAGCATAGTCGGCAATCAAAGTAGAATCCCGAAGATAAGTAGTGTAGCTATAAAATTGCGAACATTTCTTTCCCACTTCCAACATCATCGTTTCCGAATTGGGCTGACAGTCGGTCTTGGTAGTATCCTCTACCATCTTCAACTCATACTGAGCACGGAAAACCAATTCATCTATGGGTTCGCTTTTCTTCACATCATCCATAGAGAGAATGGTTATCTGCGCCGTAGCCTGTAATGCCACAGTTACCATAAATAACAGGTTAGCCAATTTCTTTTTCATAATCCGAATTGTTTTTAAATGATGAATTTTATACTGCAAAGCTAAGTCCTTCCCTCCTTCCCGATACCACAAAGTTATTACTGAAATATTACGCCGATAAAAAAACAATCCTCGTGTACATTGCATATCCAAGGATAGCCCGTACCTTTGCTTTAACAAAAAAAGAAAAGATGGAAAAAAGAATAAAAACAGTATGGATACTGACTATCATTACAGCTATATTGATAATAGGTGGTCAAGGTTATTTGGCTTCACCACCAATATTGCTATTCAACGAAAACATTCATGCAGGAACTGCATAAACAAATACTGCAATTGGAAAAAGAAGAAATGAATACACGCTATGACAAACGGACTAACAACCACAAATATACACTGAGCTACAAAATAGAAATGCCGGATTCGGTGAACCAAAACGGCAAAACAACCTGCATCATTAGTTTTTATAGACAACAAAGTGAAATTGATAATCTGGATTCGTTAATAAAACAGAATGCATTGTTGAATGAGGACAGCGTTATAGTCCGCGACAGTTTTCGGGTAGAGAACATTTCCAATGAAATTCTATTTGATGCAGCCACACGCTATGGAGCCGAGATGACTCACCCCTTCCAAGCCGGAAAATTTGATTCACTATTACAAGCCAACCAAATAAAACTGACAAATATCAGACTGATACAGACTGATTCTATCCTGTGGCATGGAAGCTATACCTCTTCCACCCGATTGTTCAAACCTGAAATGTATATTGCTTATCCTTATAATCCTTTACTTAAACAGGCATTGACGGCATCCATACAGATACCTTTCCCCTCCCTGCTCCAGCAAATGGCATGGCAGCTGTTGGGTAGCCTGATATTAGTTCTGCTTTTGGTATTCTGTCTTATCTACCAGATCAAGACCATTCTGAAACAACGGAAAATAGACGAAATGAGAAAAAGCTTTGTAAATACCATGATACATGAACTGAAACGCCCTGTACAGACCTTGAAAATGTGTATTGCCTTTCTCAACAACAAGTCCATGCGTACAGACGAAAGAGCAATGGATGAAGTAGTAAAGGATTCCATGTTTGAACTGGACAATCTTTCTGCCTATCTGGCCAAAGTAAGGGATATGACACGGGCTGACTATGAACACACGCCTCTCCACATCCGTACTTTTGATTTACGGGAAACCGTAGATAAATTAATCCGGCTGGTCAATGTTCCTACCAATAAAAAGGTTACCATCCATCCGCACTATGAAATGAAATCCACTTTGGTCACCGCTGACCCGGTACATATTGCCAACATCATCAGCAACCTGATAGAGAATGCCATCAAATACTCCGGCAAAGAAGTCCGGATTGATTTATCCTGTATACAGAAAGAACACACCCTTACTATACAAATAACAGATAACGGAATTGGAATTCCGCCAGCAGAGCAAAGCAAGGTTTTTGATAAGTTTTATCGCGGCAACCATATACCGGACCGAAATATACCGGGTATAGGACTAGGACTAAGTTACGTAAAGCTCCTCACCGAAGCACACCACGGACATGTATCCTTGACCAGCCAGCCGAGTAAAGGAACGACTTTCAGTATTGTACTACCTCAATAATCATTTCAACAATCCACATAAGATGAAAACAATCAAAATACTTTTCGCAGATGATGATTTAAAATACTCCATGCTCTTAAAACGTTTTTTGGAGGCAGAAGGCTATGAAGTTACTTACGCAGGAAACGGAAGCATTGCCTTACAACAATTTCCCTTAATAAGGCCTGATTTGGTATTGCTTGATATCAATATGCCCGAACTGAACGGCTTCGAGGTAGCGGCAAAATACGGAGACAAAATCATCAGGTACTTATTTTCTTTCTTTCAGACCGTAGCGATAAAGCCGACCGTCTGAAAGGCTTTGATCTGCAAGCCAATGATTATCTAGCAAAGCCTTTTTATCCCGAAGAGCTGTTGGCACGTATCCGTGAACGGTTTCAATGTGCAAACAACAGAATTGAAACAGAAAGCTATACATTCGGAAAAAGTACATTTAACTATACCACCAATGAAATAAGGACGGGAAATAACAAGGTACTGATTACTTCCCGACAGGCTGAGATACTCCGAATACTAGCTAAAAACCTCCATGTTCCGGTAGACCGGGAAATACTTTTGAAACATGTATGGGGAACTTCATCCTATGCCAATTCGCTGGCATTGAATGTACAAATAACCTATTTACGAAAAGCGTTGCGCAATGATTCCAGCGTGAAGATAGAATCACTGATGAAGAAGGGGTATGTGTTACACACTGAAAAAGGACAAGAAAACTCTTTATAGTTCGTCATTCTTCATTTCATTCAGAAAGGCGAACTATAAAGAGTTTCAAATAGCTGAAAGCACTTTTGTTATAATGTACAAGTTCCTTCGACCAGCTTGCCCATTGCCCATACGGCACGGATATTCAAGTCCTGGTCAAGAATCAATATATCGGCATCTTTGCCTTTCTGAAGTGAGCCCTTGCGGTCATATACTCCCATAATCTTGGACGGAGTTTCCGAAGCCATACGGACAGCATCTTCCAACGGGATTTCTGCCTTTTGCACCAAGGTACGGATCAGGCGGTCCATGGTAGCCACACTGCCTGCCAAAGCAGAACGGTCGGCCAATTTGCACACACCATCCTCGATAATGACACGAGGGTCAAAAGCTACATTGCTTTCACTGGCGGCACATGCCAAAGCATCGGTAATAACACAAGCACGTTCCACACCCTTAATCTTATATATCAGGCGCAAGATAGTAGGAGGAACATGAATACCATCGGCTACCACTTCCACTGTCATATCGTCTATCAGATAGATACTTTCTACTGTACCTTCATATTTATACTCACGGCGCTTATGGAAGCCCGGCATCGCATTATAGAAATGTGTAGCATGAGAATAACCGGACTCCCAGGCTGCACGGATATCTTCATATTCGGCCTGTGTATGTGCCACAGAAGCCAAGATGCCTTTTCCTGTGATATACTTACCAAACTGCATGGCACCCGGCAATTCGGGTGCAGCATCCCAACGCTTGATACAGCCCCACTTCTCTACAATAGGAATATATTCCTTCGGATCCGGGTCTTTTATGTTTTCAGGCATCTGACCGCCTGCCATCTTCATATTAAGGTAATGCCCTTCAAGATGAAGACCAAGTACCGGACTGTCCGGTTCCGCCATCAACCTGGTACAAGTTTCGGCAGCTGCCTCAATCATCGGTACGGTAGAAGAAGACAACGTTGGGAAAATACTGGTAGTACCATGTTTCATGTGAGCATTAATGGCTGTACGGAAAGCCTCTTCCGTACCTTCCATAAAATCACCGCCACCACCACCATGACAATGGATTTCCACACCACCGGGAACAACATACATACCTTTAGCGTCAATCAGCTCGGCTCCGATAACAGCTAAATCACAATTGGTAACTTCTAAAATCTTATTGTCGCGCATAAGGACAGATCCGTCCTTCAACCAGCCCTGTGGGGTAAGAATCTTTGCGTTAATGATTTGGGTCAACATGATACTATGATAAGTTAGAATTTTTAATTGGCATATTAAATTTGCCAACAAAAATAGCAACTTTTTCACTTTCTAAAACAGATTTCCCCAATTATTTTCCAACTTTTTTAATAAATAAGCCCCGCTTAATAAAATCAAGCGGGGCACAGATAGTGGAAATTGAAACAAATCTTTTTACTTACTCATTAAAACTAGCCTACCTGATTTAAGTCCTTTACCTGTTGCGGTCAATATGATTTCTCCCGGTTTATCAGTACTTTGCACAACAGCAGTCATCATTCCGTTAAACACTTTCATCTGCGGAACATGGAAAAGTTCCAATGAAGTGGGATCTCCGTTTGCACCGGCACGATAGGTTCCCGCACCTTTTACAGAATACTTGATGAGATGCTGCGCATCGGGACAAAGATTACCCTCTTTGTCCACCACTCTTACTGTGACAAATGACAAATCCTTGCCATCAGCCTTTATTTCATTGCGATCTGTAACCAGTTCTATATGGTCGGGCTTGCCTGCCGTATGGATTTCCTTTTCGGCCACAGCTTCCCCCTTATCATTATAGGCAACCACTTTTACGGTTCCCGGCTCATACTTTGTATCCATCCACATCAAACGGTAGCGTTTCTGGCGTTTGAAATCTGCTATGGAAGCAGAATCCGCACTATTTTCAGCCGTTACAGTCAAATCTTTGGTACGCTTACCCTGACTCTTGCCATTGATAAACACTTCTGCCGACGGATAATTTGTATAAACAAAGATAGGAGTCACTTCTCCTTCACGTCCCGGCCATGTCCAATGAGGAAGGATATGCAGCGTTTCTTCATCTTTGTTCCAATGACTGCGGTACAGATAGTAACGGTCTTTGGGCAATCCGGCCAGGTCGATGATACCGAACAAAGAAGAATGGCTGGGCCAATCAGTATAATAAGGAGTTGGTTCGCCCAAATAATCGAAGCCCGTCCATACAAATTCTCCGATACCCCATGCGTTATCCTCATGCCAAATCCAGTCATCCTCCGGCAAATTGGACCAACCACAATGTTCCACATCGTAAGAAGAAGACTGATGATCGTCATATTTCTTCATAGCCTGACGGACAACAGGGAATTTATAGACGCCACGCGAACTTACTGTAGAAGCTGTTTCACTACCTAGAATAATCTGCTGAGGCAATTTCTTATAGTTTTCTGGATATTTATGAGGGCGGTAATTGAAACCGGCCACATCCATCACAGCAGCCATATTATTATTTACTACAGCATCAGGCGCATCCATACCTTGTGTTACAGGACGGGTAGGATCTTCACGATGACAGATATCCTGTAACATACGCGAAAGCTTTTGGTCCGTTATTGCCATTCCACTGGTCCGGGTACTTCGTTACCGATGCACCACATAACAATACTCGGATTGTTACGGTAATGACGGATCAGATTAGTCAGATCCTTCTCCACCCATTCATCAAATATTTTATGATAACCGTTGGCCATCTTTGCCGATTTCCACTCGTCGAAAGACTCCACCATCAGCATCATACCCATTTCATCACAAGCCTCCACCAATTCGGGTGCCGGCATATTATGAGAAGTACGGATGGCATTACAACCCATATCTTTCAGAATACGAATCTGACGACGTATAGCGGCATCATTTACAGCACCGCCTAACGGACCCAAGTCATGATGGTTACATACCCCTTTGAATTTGGTCAGCTTTCCATTCAGGAAAAAGCCCTTGCCGGGAACAATCTCCAAAGTACGGATACCAAAGCGGGTGGTATATTCGTCTTTCAAGGTATTCCCTTCATATACTTTGGATTCAGCTGTATAAAGAACCGGAGTATCAGGACTCCACAACTCAGGATTAGCCACTGCAAACTCCTGTTCAAACAAAGCATTATCAAAAACACTCAACTTGTTTTCCCCGGTAGCAACCACTTTGCCGTTTTTATCCTTGATCTGCGTCACAATACGGTAATTATCCTTATTAGCTCCTTCAGGGCTAACCAAAGAAGTTTTCAAAGACACTTTTGCATATTTGTCTGTCACCACAGGAGTGGTAACATACGTCCCCCAAGCAGGAATATGCGTATCTTCATTGATTACCAGATGAACATTGCGGTACAATCCGGCCCCCGGATACCAACGTGATGATTCAGGCTCGTTTTCCAAACGGACTGCCAGTTCGTTCCTCTCACCCGGTTTCAGATAAGGGGTCGCATCCACATAAAAAGAATTATAACCGTAGGGCCAATAACCGGCCTCCTGCCCGTTCACATAAACACGGGCATGGCTCATTGCTCCATCAAATATCAAAGTCGCTTTCTTGCCTTTCTCAAAACCGGGAGCATCAAAGTTCAGGCGATACCATCCGGTTCCTACAAACGGAAGACCTCCGGTACGTCCGGCATGTTCCATCGCCTCGGTCTGTCCATCTTGAGTAATAGCCATTTCCTGCTTGTCGTTATTGATACTGAACGGACCATAAATCGCCCAATCATGAGGAACGGTGACGTTCTGCCATTTACTGTCATTATAACCGGGATTGGCAAATTCCGCATTATCTTCACGCGTAAATTTCCACCCTTTTTCGAAAGTCTGCTCTGTACGTACCTGCGCTTGCAAAAAAGCAAAATAACAAACAGCTCCTAACGCAGCACACAAAAATCGTTTCGTATTCATAGTTATTTCTTATTAGGATTTTCTGTTACTATAAAAGTAATTTCACCTGCCTTGATCAAATCATCATGCGAAATCAAATATTTATTAATCTTCTTATTGCCCAGTCTGATTTCCTTTATATAATCCCCTTGTCCTTCTTTCTTGATAACCAATTCTTTCTTGCCCCAATATTTAGGATCAAGCTGAACGGTCACTTTATCAAAAGTAGGAGTGGTCAATGTATATTCGGGCACACCCGGACAATCCGGATAGAATCCCATCATACTGAATATAGCCCATGCAGACATCGTACCCGTATCATCATTGCCGGGAATTCCATCCGGCTTAGTTGTGAAATACTTAGCCAGCAATTCCTTCACCAATTTCTGTGTACGCCATTCTTCACCTTTGAAACGACTGAACAGGTAAGGATAGGCTATATCGGGTTCATTGGCCGGATCATAATTCCCTTCATCAAACACGCTTTGCAATTTATCAACAAATTTCTTGTCGCCCCCCATCAACTTTACCAAGCCATTGATATCATGAGGCACAAAGAAAGTGTAATTCCATGCATTACCTTCATGGAAACCGGGACTAGGTGCAAAATTAGCTCCTTCTTTCGGATCAAACGGTTCATAGAATTTGCCTTCTTTAGTTATCGGACGCAAGGTTCCGAAATCCTTGCTATAATAATTTTTATAGCCCATAGAACGTTTGCGGAACAATTTCGCATCTTCTTTCTTACCTAAAGCCTCCGCCAAGGTAGAAAGTGCATAGTCGGCAACATAGTATTCCAAAGCATGAGAAACCGAATTATCATACTGACTTTCCATCGGCACATACCCTTTGGACATATAATCGTCATTATCCGGACGCATCAGATTATCCTTGCCCGGAGTAGTGGCCGACTTATACATTCCCTTATAAGCTTCGTCAATGTCAAAGTCTTGCAATCCCTTCATCCAACTGTCTACCAGAACAGGAATAGAAGGGTCACCTTCCATCGTCAATGTTTCACGACCATACAATTCCCATTTCGGGAACCATCCGTGTTCCTTGTATATGCCCATCATGGTGTGAATCATATCCATCTGACGCTCCGGATATACCAAAGTCATCAACTGGTGATAGTTACGATAAGTATCCCACAATGAGAATACCGTGTAACGGTTATGGTTGGTGGTCAAAATCTTATCTCCCTCCATTTGTGGATATTGTCCGCTTACATCCTGCAAAATATTCGGATGAACCATCGTGTGATACATAGCGGTATAGAATACTCCTTTTTGCTCTTCCGTTCCACCTTCCACTTTGATACGGGAAAGATCATCGTTCCATTTCTTACGGGCTTCCGCACGCAGTTTGTCGAATGTTGTACCGAAAGGCTGTTCTTTTTCCAGATTCAAACGGGCATTCTCTATGCTGACAAAAGACACGCCCATACTGACTTCAATCACTTCTTCCGCTGTGGTATCGTAAGTAAACCACACTCCTATATCATCTCCGCTTATTTCTGTATAAGCAGTATAGAGTTTGTATTTACCGGCCGTATCATCCCATTGCGCCTCCACACCCATCGGACGCATCATTTTCCAATAACCGCGTTTTGCCGGTACTTTGTTGATACGCATTACAAAATAGATAGGAAATACCGCCTGAGGATTATAACAGAAAGTTCCCAACAATTTGGTACCTTCAATCTCACGGTCGTTTACAAAACGAACGGTAGCACCACTCTCATTGGTCAATCCCTCTCCCAGATTCAACAAGATATTGCTTTGTCCGGCAGGAAAAGTAAAGCGTGCCATACTGGTACGTGGAGTGGCAGTCAGTTCACATTTCACATTGTATTTATCCAGTATATTGGTATAATAACCCGGATTTGCAGTTTCACCTTGATAGAAGCTTCCATAATTATGATAATCCACATCCAGTTTGCCGGTGGTAGGCATTAATAACAATGATCCCAATTCCGGACAGCCTACCCCGCTAAGATTAACGTGCGCAAAGCCGGTAAGATATTTATTATTGAATTCGTATGGAGTGGACCACCATTGCTTGTCTTTATCCTTATCCCCTTCGGGAACCCCCATCACATTGAAAGGAGTCACCGACATCATTCCATGAGGGGTTAATGCTCCGGGGTTTGTCGTACCGTAATTAGTAGTACCCACAAAAGGGTTTACATAATCTACCGGCTCTTTCTGTGCTGCCGCAGAAAAAACTGAGATACAAGCCAGAACAGCCGATAACAAAATTTGTTTCTTCATGCTATTTGTTGTTTATATAAGTTCTATTATTTCACTACAATTTCATCTGTAAACAAGAAACCTCCGAATTCGCCCGAAGATGCCTGATAACGTATGTAACGTGCTTTGGCATTTCCTTCCCAACCAAAGTTGATGAAAGTCACTTTGTCATCCTTCACTACTTTATGCTCCATGCGCTTCAGTTCCGTAAACTCCTTACCATCATTGGAAACGGAAATGATCACTTCTGAAGGCATAAAGACTTCAGGTCCACACACCTGCATAAAGTCTGCTCCAACAGAATGAATTTCTGTTTCTTTTCCATATCAATGGTCACATCCATTCTTTTCTTGTCTATAAAACCTTGCCAACGCCTGTCACCATAAGTCCAGCCTCCGATCACACCATCTACCAAGGCACTGTCACCACCGGCCGAATAGCCGGGATAATAAGCGGCATCCGGTCCGTAAGCCACTTTCTTACCTACTGCCAAATGCTGTACGGGCTGATCCGCTCCCGGACGATTTCCTATCTCATTTTTCAATTCAAAAGGATGGTATCCTTCAGCTTTCAATGCCTCTACCTCTTTCAATGCACGAACATGAAAATCATCATAGTTCTTCACAGAAGGGGCACTCCAAGCAACTTCCGCCAAGGCAAGAATACGAGGATAAATCATCATTTCCGCATGTTCCGGAGTCGGAATATATTCTGTGAATAAATTAGCTTGTACTCCATACACCAACTGGACTTTATCCGCACTCAAAGTATCGGGTACAGGATTAAATGAATAAACTTTGGACAAAGGCAGATAGCCTCCTATTGCTTCCGGCTGGGAATCAGGAGCATCCTGATAAGAATCAAAATAGCAGAACTCACCCGGACTCATAATAGCCATGTGGCCGGAATCAACCGCTTTCATTCCCCCTTCCGTGCCACGCCATGACATGACAGTGGCATTAGGTGCCAAACCACCTTCCAATATTTCATCCCAACCCAATAATTTACGTCCGTGGGCATTCAAAAAGACCTCAATACGATGAATCAGATAACTCTGTAACTCGTTCACATCTTTCAAGCCTTCTTTTTTCATACGTGCCTGGCACAGTTTGCAAGTGGGCCATGAGGCTTTACCTGCCTCATCCCCTCCTATATGAATATATTCGGACGGGAAAAGTTCCATTACCTCTGTCAACACATTTTCCAGAAACTCGAAAGTCTTTTCATTACCGACACAGAAATCGGCTTGTTTGTAAGGTTCGTGTGTACAAGACAACTCAGGATAAGCAGTCAGTACTTCTTCCGAATGCGCAGGCATCTCTATCTCAGGAATAACAGTAATAAAACGTTCCTGAGCGTATGCCACCAGTTCGCGGATATCATCTTGAGTATAATAACCTCCGTGAGCATCTTTACTGCCTTCTTCTTCATACCGTCGTCCGTTATTCCACCATTCTTTCCAGGTAGGAAACTCACGCCATGCCGCAAATTCTGTCAGACGGGGATATTTTTTTATTTCAAGACGCCAGCCCGCAGCGTCAGTAAGATGCAGATGCAGACGGTTCAATTTATAATATGCCAAAGCATCCATCTGCTTTTTTATAAATTCCTTATCGAAGAAATGACGGGAAACATCCATCATAAAGCCACGATAAGCAAAACGGGGTTCATCTGTAATGACTCCTGCCGGCAATCCTTTTTCATCAACCATTTGCAGCATAGTCTGAACTCCATAGAACAATCCTGCCCCGGAAGTTGCACGAATAAGTACCTGATCAGGAGTTACCGTCAGAACATATCCCTCGGAAGAGTTTACCTCCGGCAGTTCCGCCACTTGTTTCAAGACAACATTATGTCCCTCTTCTGCTATTACCGGTTTCAAATTCATGGAAGAAGCCACCAGATAATCTTCCAAAATCTTCTTGTCCCCCTCAGACGCATCTATATATAACCCTGTTTCCGAATTCAATGAAAACACTTCCTGCTGTAATTCCACCTTTAATGGTGCGGGAATAACAGAAAGTGTGCGTTGCTCTTCTTTCGTGCAACTTGCAAACAGCAAGCCCAATGCAACTTCCGCCAATATAATCAATCTTCTCATCTTCTCTTTTCTTTAATTCTATTAATTTCATTAGTACGAATGCCTGGTTTCAATTCTCCATTAATAATGTAATGAAATCCGTCCTGCGAAACTATTACAGCTCCGGCACGCGCACCTTGTTCATATTCGCCTAATGTAGTCCATTTATCCGTCTGCGGATGATAGAGCAGCAGGTTTCTATTAAACCGATACCACTCTACAGGATGTGACAAATATTCTTTTCCCGCATAAATACCTTGCAGAGCTTTTAAGAATATATCCTTATCAACTCCTCCGGCACACAATATCATACCCTCGCCAAAAGAGGTTCCCATTCCACCACCTAAAGAGATCTCATTACCTTCCGCATCATACGGGGTGGCAACCGATGACCATTCTTTCGTTTCCGGAGAATACATATATCCATCTACTGACAAAGAAGCCTGATGCCCTTCAACAGCCGGGGCAAATCCCCCCCACACATAAAGTTTTCCATCTTGTGCCACGCAAACAGATTGTACTCTGGGTTCACCCGGAATATCTGTTTCTCTTTTCCATCCTCCAGACAAATCCGACAGATCAAGCATGTACATGGCCGAGGATGGAATGCCATTTACATTTCCACCGACAATATATAGTGAATGTCCTACTAATGCACCTGCCATATTATCCATAGTTACAGGCAAAGAGGGCAAAGTTTCTCTTTTCAAGGTGTCTTTTTGCAAAGATAAAAGAAAAACATCAGACAAGCTGTGTGTTGCCGTAGTCCCTCCAACACAAATTAACCCTTTTTCAGTAGAAATAGTGACTCCATAAGCTGCTGCCTGAGGCAGTTGGCCTATTTTCTTCCACTCAAAAGCCGTATCATTTGACAAAGGGGCGATATATATATCCCGATAATAAGCTTTTTTTCCTCCATCGGCTACCGGTATATCAGGGAAATTACAACCTCCGGCTATCAGCAAATTTCCTTCAATCACTCCCGCATATAATGCAGAAACTCCCTTAAGAAAACCGGTATTCTCTGTAGGGAACCCATGCATTTTCTCAAGAGATATTTCAGAAGCATCCGATTGACCGCTACAAGCAGCCATTGTCATCATGCCCAGTATCGCATAAACGCCATATATTATTTTTCTGATCATGTTTTCATGGTGAAGCAAATAATAAAAAGTGTGCCAAAGCAAATCAGCCATCCCGCTTGCCCCAGAAACGGATTGCACCAACGCAAACACAGCATTCCTTACGCATATGGACGGAGGCATTCCACCTCACGCCCAACGGTACTCTATCACACTTTTGGCACACAGTCATTATTTGAATATAACTATCAATTTAATGAAATTTCATCAACAAACAAGAAAGCCGGATTTCCTTTGCCACCGTGCCAAGCAGGAATGCTATGTTCCGCTAAAGCGGTCACTTTCACATAACGGGCAGTCACCGGATCGAAAGTCAACGTATGGTTGAACACTCCATTCTTGTCATCCTGCTTCATTGCCGGATATTTTTCTGAAGCAATTTCCTTAAAGTTCTTTCCGTCTTCGGATACAGCTACAGAAAAAGCACGGGCATCAAACACCCAGTCACCTTTTTCCACACAAGTAGAAATAGAAGCGCTGCTGATTTCTGTCGGTTGCTGCATATCAATAACTGCTTCCATATCATTTTTATAGAAAGCAATCCAACGGCCCGTCTTATAGTTACCGTTACCTTTCAATCCGTCCACCAAAGTGGGAGCGCCTTTGAATTCATATTGCTTGTTTACCGGTTGCAACATAGTGACAGGTTTCATACTAGCCTTGTTAAAAGCAATTTCCTCTGTAACCACACGGCTATTTCCTGCAGGACGTACAGTAATCGCTTTAAAAGTACAATTCTGTTTCAATTTCAATGTTTCCGTATACAACTGGGAAGCAGCGGAAGGTTCCGTTCCATCCAAAGTGTAATAGATAGGACTATTATCAATAGTAGACAAAGTAACATCCAGCGTACCATCTTTCGGATTAGGAGTAAATACAGCATTTACATCAGACATGCTTGGCATAATTATATTTATAAACATCATAAATATCTACCAACTGAGGCAAACGCTTCAAGAAACCTTCATAGTTTTTCTTTTCCGGCATGGTCCACTGAATTTCAGACAAAGCAGCCATACGGGGTAATTCCATATATTCTACCTGACTGTAGGTAGGAATGTATTCAGTCCATAAGTTGGCCTGTACGCCAATGATGTATTTCTGCTCTTCCGGAGTCAGATCAGCCGGCATCGGCTCATAGTTATATACCGTTTCAACGGGTACATATCCACCAATAGCCTCAGGTTCATTAGCAATATCCTTGGTTTGGTAATAGTCGAAATACAAATAAGTATTAGGAGTCATAATTACATCATGTTTCTGTTTTGCGGCTTCAATACCTCCGGCAACACCACGCCATGACATTACAGTGGCATTGGGAGCCAATCCGCCTTCCAGAATTTCATCCCAACCGATAATCTGACGTCCGTGTCCGTTCAGGAACTTCTCTGCATGATTGATAATGAAACTCTGCAATCTTTCCTCGGCAGTATGATTCTTGTCAGACTTAAGACCTAAAGCCTTGATACGAGCCTGGCACTTTGGACATTTTGCCCAACGTACCTTAGGACATTCGTCACCACCTACATGAATATATTCTGATGGGAAAATCTGAATAATTTCCCCTAATACATCTTCAATGAATTTCAAGGTTTCATCATTTCCTGCGCAAAGCACATCTTCTGATACCCCCCAGATTTTCCATACTTCGTACGGACCACCAGTACAGCCCAAGTTAGGATATGCAGCCAAAGCAGCCTGCATGTGTCCCGGCATATCAATTTCCGGTATAACCGTAATATGACGTTCGGCAGCATAAGCTACAATTTCTTTTGCTTCTTCCTGTGTGAAGAATCCACCATAAGGCTTGCCATCATATTTTCCCGAGTTATGTCCGATAACCGTTTCCGCTCTTTTAGAACCTATTTCAGTCAGTTCAGGACGACTCTTGATTTCGATTCTCCATCCTGGTCTTCAGACAAATGCCAGTGGAAACGGTTGATGTTGTGCAAAGCCAGCATATCAATAAAACGCTTTACAGAATCTACCGGGAAAAAATGACGTGACACATCCAACATTGCACCACGATAAGAGAAACGAGGATAGTCATTGATTTCAACCGCCGGTAAAGCGATATCCACTCCTTGTGCTACCGGAATAGATTTACGCAACGTCTGGATGCCATAAAATACTCCGGCTTCCGTAGGTCCTGAAATAACCACTTGGTCGCTGGTTACCTTTAACTGGTATCCTTCAGGATTTTCAGCATTTCCACCTAATTGCAGGATTATTCCTTTGCCGTCTGTACCGGCTTGTACAGCCAATGACTTTCCGGTAAGATCTTTGATATAACTTGCCAAAAATTCAGCGTTCTTTTGCATTTTTTCATTGCCTTCCGGATACATTATCTTAGTTCCATTTGACAAAATAAACGGAGCAGCCTGATCCATTACCGAAATTTCCTGCGGTAACGGAATTATCTGATAATTTGCTTCTTTCACTTCTGTGTTACAGGATAAAAGCATAAAACCTGCCATTGTCAGCCCTGCAAGGCCCATTAAAGTTTTCATAATAGATATTAATTGATTAGTTAGTATCACTTAATTGCTTAATAGTTATATCAACCTTTCATTCTTCTTCAGTTTATCTGAAGTAATAATCACTTTCTTTGTCTGTCCCGGCAACAAGTCAAAGAAGTTGTCAGTAAATCTCGCACCCTGAACAGGAATCTCTATGAACACATCCCTGGCCAGCTGTCTGGCAGACAGAGTCACTTCATATTTTCCATCCATCGGCTTCACTTTATAGCGGATCTCGGTCTTCGGAAGCTCCTGATCTTTTGCGTGGTTAAAGTAATAAATTTCTTCGGATAAAACCTCACCTTTCTTATTTTTTAATGTCATTAGAAGAAAAGTATTTTGAGGACTTGTTGTCATACCTGCATAAGGTTCCTTATAATATAAGGTGGAAGCATTGGCCGGAACCTCGCCCTTGATACTCTTTTTAGTCAGAACCTTTCCATTAAAATCCATCACACGCAACAATAAAGTCACCTCTTTATCCGCTTCCAGTTTGTCCGACATAACATAAATATTCAAATCCTCCCCTTCCTTGACAGCATCTACCAATACCGGAGCAAAAGCTCTTTTTGCCTGATAATGCAACGCTTTCCAATTGCCATAATAATCAATGCTCGACCAGGAAACGACCGGCCAGCTGTCATTCAGCTGCCAATATAAAGTTCCCATACAATAGGGACGGTTACGACGATGGGCTTCCAAACCCTGGCGCACTCCTACCCCCTGCAAAACCAAACCCATATAAACCAACTGATCGAAATCTTCAGGCACTTTATAATACAGTCCCATAGTCTTCTTGATGAGGAAATTACCGATAGTGGCTTTTTGATGAGCATTCATCACCTCCGATTCCAATGCATAATCTTCCGGTGAGGCAAAAGTAGCAATCGTCTTCATTTCAGGAAATGCCTGAAAACCAAACTCACTCATAAAACGCGGAATTTCCGTATCCAGACTTTCAAACGGTTTCTGACCATACCAGATACCCCAATTATGGCTGTCGGCAATCTTCCAACTTTCGGGACGTCCCCAATTGGCCTCGTACGGAGAACCATGCATATAGAAACGGTCCGGATCAAGTTCAGCTACTTTACGAGGCAACAACTCACGGAAAAGTTTGTCATAGCCCTGCTTCATTCCTTCCATAATACCGGGATCAGTGTATTTCTTATCCCATCCCCAGTAGCGCATACCTTCATAAATTTCATTGTTTCCACACCACATAGCCAGACTGGCATGGTTCCGTAAACGCTTGATATTATATTCCGCCTCGGCCTCTACCCGTTTCATAAAGCAGGATCGGACGGATAAGTAGTGCAGGCAAAAATAAAATCCTGCCAAACTAAAATTCCATTCTCGTCCGCCGCCTGGTAAAAAGCATCATCCTCATAAATTCCTCCACCCCATACACGAATCATATTCATATTGGCATCTTTCACATCCTTGAACAACTGGCGGTAACGTTCTTCAGTAATGTTAGGCAGCAAAGCATCATCCGGGATAAAATTCGCGCCTTTGGCAAACATAGGTTCACCATTGACTACAAAATAGAAGGATTCTCCCTGATCGTCTTTTTCTTTCACCACCTTTATTGTACGGAGTCCGATACGCTCTTTTTGAGAAGCTATCACTTTACCATCCACCTTTATTACGGCTTCAAAGTCATACAATGCAGGTTCCCCCCAACCATTAGGCATCCATAAATGAGGCTGCCGTATCTCTATGGGAAGAAGAATATGGTTTGTTCCCGGCTGCAATGTCACCTCTTTCTGTTCGGTTACCTTTTCACCCTCCTTATAAGAATAAGCAACGGTTACTTCCGCTTTCTGAGGAGTTGCAGAAACACTGTTTACAGTCAGGCGGTTTTCAACTTTCGCCAGATCTTGTTACCGAAGCCTGACGCACATAGTAATCATCAATGCGTGCCACATCATAGAAAGTCAGTGTCACAGGCCGCCAGATACCACTGGTTACCAAGCGGATTCCCCAATCCCAGCCATAACTGTAAGGCGCTTTACGGCTATAGATACTAACCCGCTTATCACTATGATCATTATCAGCAGGATAATCAAAACCATTGGTTTCCCATTGGGGTAAAGTTTGCTTGACAGGTGAATGAAACAGAATCTGCAAATGGTTTTCTCCCTTCCGCAACACCTCTTTTACCGGAAGAGTATAGCCGACAAACATATTGTCCGTACGTTCCAACAAAGAGCCGTTCAGGTAAATATCCGCATACGTATCCAACCCTTCCAAAATCAACAAGGCAGCATCCCGCGAGAGTTGCTCATCCGTCACATTAAAAGTAGTTTTATAGACCCAGTCCTCATTCTCCACCCACTGCACTTTTTGCTCATTCATCCCATAAAATGGATTGGGCAGCTTATTATGAGAAATCAAATCCTGATGTACCGTTCCGGGCACCGTAGCCGGCAACCATTCATTCCGGCCGACCTGGGCGAACTCCCATCCCTTATCAAGACTCAGACTCTCTGACTTCTTATACTCCTTTGCACTGAGCATCATCGGAAAGCATCCTAACATCATCAAAACTTTTAATGTTTTCTTCATCTTACCTATCTTTATTAATTTATATACTATTCAGCCCGGAATGTGGATGCAGGCAAACCGGCGCCATTTACCAGATTGGCACGGGTAAATGGCTGCCATCCGTAACGAACCGTTTCCGGCTCTTTCACCTTGTCACTCCATACTTTTATTTTACCGTTTTCAACAACAGCCTGTGCCGGATAAAATAATCCATCATCACCTGCCACTTCGAATGTACGAAGCGATTTCCCATCCGAAGTCGACAACTCCTCCGCATAATCAAAAGAAATATAAGCCGCACCTCCACTAAATACGACCGATTTATAAAGCGGTCCCGAAGGAATGACATTTTTATATCCGTATGTTTTATTCAAAGCCCATGCAGCCAACCGTTCACCGACTTCTCTTTTCTGTTTGGGGTGTACGTCCAATGAGTCTCCCCTATCTGAACTGACAGCCATACCGGTATGAGGAATCTCCGCCATCAAACGACGCTGGCTATCACGGAACCAAGTCCATGACGGACGGTCTATACTGGACAATTGGACAAAATAGAATGGAAGTTCCGCATCCCCCCAATTCTTGCGCCAACTTTCCACCAACAATCCGAACAACTTTCATGAGCCTCCCGATTATGGGCATTGGACTCACCCTGATACCAAATAAAGCCTTTGACCGGAAACTGTTCCAAAGGACGGATACCCGATTCATACAAATAACAAGGCTCATAAGGATGGCGTTGCAATTTATTGGAAGACTGCTTTACATTCAAGGCAGCACGCCCACGCACCCAGTCTTGAATAAAATCATTCTGCATCCAATTACGTAAGATAGCCGGAAAACGATATTCCAATGTACTACGGTCTATCCATGCTTCAGTAGGAGATCCGCCAATGGCATTGCAAATCAGTCCTACAGGAACTTGCAAACTATCCTGCAATTTCTTTCCGAAATAGTAAGCCACCGCCGAGAAATTACCGGCTGTTTCAGGCGAACAAACTGTCCACCGTGTATCCTTATAATATTGCAGATGATTCAATGAATCGAGTACCGAAGCATCCCACTCCACCGCATCCGTACGCCAACGGGCTTTCATATCATAAAAACGGATATTGCTATTTGCAGCTTGAGGAACATCTTGTGCGGCAGTCGCACTCCAATTCAGATAAAACTCCATATTCGATTGTCCGGAACAGAGCCACACTTCTCCCGCCAACACATTTTCATAGACCAGTTTCCGTTTTTCTGTAGAAACAGTCAGCGTATATGGACCGCCCGCCTTCAATGGCCGGACATCCACCGCCCACTTTCCATCTGCTCCCGTCACAGCCTGAAGTTTCTGCCTGTCTATGGAAACAGTCACTTTCTCACCGGCATCCGCTTTTCCCTGAATAGTCAGCAGACGCCCATGCTGCAATACCATATTGTCCGTATAAATTTCCGGCATTTGCAAACCGCCAAAATCACCGGTTATGCCTTCATACACCGTTTTTGCCAAGACAGCCGCACCTTCCTTATCAGGATGGACAGCATCGGGCAACATAAAAGGATATGGATATAAAGGTGCATGAAAATCTATCAACTGTACTTGTGCGTATTTCGCTATCGTTTCTATAGCCAGCTGAATCTCATCATGCCAGTCGCGTGTGCCGGACTCAAACCGCGGATGACGGTCGGCAATCGGAGTCAGACGGGCAATCAAAATACGACATTCAGGATTCGCCACTCTGAACGAATCAATCAGTGCACGATAATCCGCTATAAAAAAATCACGGTAATTGGGCCAATCACGCGGATCTGTATCATTCACTCCTAAATGAATAACCACTACATCACCAGCAAAAGCCAATGCATCCTTAAACTCTTTCTGTTGCATAAAAGGCCGGTGTCCCTTGTTCAGCAACGTAGCTCCCGGCTTTCCAAAACGCTCCACCGTATACCCTTCACCCAGCATTTGCTGTAACCGGGCAGGATAGGACTCCTTATCAGGATCGGATACACCTATGCCATAGGTAATGCTATTACCTACACAAGCAACCTTCACCCGCTTCCGTGCAAATGAAACGGTACAAAGAAACAAACATAAAATCAGTATTAATGTCTTCTTCATTTCTGGTCAACATAAGGTTTTACAATATCACGCCACAGCAAGTATCCCTTTCCTAATAAATGTAATCCGTCATTAGTGTATACTGGATTCATCTTACCTGTCTCTTTCTCCACAAAATGACTATACAAATCAATATAGGCAACTCCTTCCTTTACCGCCAATGGTTCCAACAAATCATTAATTTGTTTTACCACCTGCCAGCGTGATGTATGCCCGTTAAACATACCGTAACAATCATTCACCGGCAATACACTTTGCAAATATAATTTTGTTTTTGGAGATTCTTGCTTTATTTTCCGAACAATCATACTTATTTCTGAAATAATTTTATCCGCAGACGTTCCCCGAGAAACATCATTGATACCGATCAATAAAAAAATCTTTGCCGGTTTTCCCTTTACAATCGGATCCAAACGGTCATATACCCCCATACAGATATCTCCACTGATACCTCTGTTCTTCACATTCTTATTTTGGAACAACTCAGCCCACTCGCAACCGTTGGTAATACTGTTCCCTAAAAAATAATATCTTTTGAAGTAACCGGAAGTTCTTCAAACAAAGTCGCTCTCTGCTCATAAAAAGTAGAATACTTGCGTTCCTGAGCAAACTGGGGTAACGCTAATAATAATCCCAATAACAATAAGACAATACGTTTCATTTTATTTTTGTTTATCTGGTGAATAAATCAATCCCTCTACCGCCCTTTCTCCGTCAGGAGTCACAAAGACAGCAGTAAACATCCACTTCACAAGACGCGTCTCAGCCATCTTAAACTTGCCGATAGGCAACTTTAAGAAAACCTTGTTCCAACCTTTATTTAAATGCACCGCCAATGGCACTCTTCCTACGCAATTCTCATTTCCCAAAGGTACTTCATAACTTTTCACCTTATGCGTAGCAGTCCATACAGGAGGTAATATTTCACGATCATTAATCCAGATACGGCTTCCCTTATAATCCCATTTGTCAGGCAATGGCGCCAGATCCATCTCCGAACGGCTATAATTCTGAAACTCTGCCCATAACCCCACTTCCTGGTCTTTGGGCGAATACACCCAAGTATATGCATAAGCCGTGTGGTTTTCCTTAGGATCAGCATAAAAAGCAGGAACCATATCCCCCCAGACATGGCGTAAATAAATACCTGCCCCTATTGCCTGACGTACACCATACGTATTCCCGTTATAATGATAGGTATCCTTTAATTCCTGTTCAGGCGGGAACACCTTATCCATATCTCCCCCATTAGGAAAAGCATCCGTAATATTCCATTTTACATTAGTCTGTTTTACATAGGCGAAAGGATATCCTTTAAACGTATGCTCCTTATGCCACAACATACGCTTTTCAAAATCAGCGAATTCTTTGAATGCTTCCGTGTCTTCGGGTGGAAGTATCGTACCCAGTCCGTCAAAATATTCCGTACCTCCCCCTCTCCAGGCACGCTCGGCAATAGCAAGCATATTGGGATACAAGCCATTTTCAATAACCAGATTCCACTCATTGTCAATCAAACGATCGTGCCACAAAGCCAATATAGTTCCCGCAATGTCCTCACTGCCTTCTGCCTGATCATAAATACGGCTGTTGTACAAAGCTACAATATCACCGAAAACATCAAAATGATTCAGATAATGAAATTTGGAATCGATAGCAGGAATACCCGGTTGCGCCTTTCCACGGTAACTCCACAAATGTGTCATGTCTATTTCCCCCGGTTTATAGTGCCAGCCCGGATTCCAGGATATTACTTTTTTCCCTTTTGAGCGTACATACGCCACTATTTCGGGTACAAAATGCGGATTGGTAAACTCCACCTCATCCGTACCTATATGTAAATAAGGCACATCAAATGTCTCACACACCTCATCCAGCAACAGTTTCAATATTTTCATCCCTTCCGGACTTTGCATATCATGGCGGAAAGCACGCACAAAGGCAGCACTATGCCCCGGCATATCTATCTCAGGAATCAACAACACCTGATGTTTCTTACAAAAATCCACCAAATCGCGTGCCTCTTCCAGCGTATAATATTTACCCGGCATACGGATGGTATTCACACTATCATTCAGCATAGGAAAGATTTTACTTTCCAATCTCCATGCCTGGTTTTCAGTAAGATGCCAATGAAATACATTAATCTTAAACCGAGATAAAATCTCGATCTCTCTTTTCAATTCTTCCATTGAAATATAACTGCGTCCCACATCCTGCATAAATCCGCGTATCCGGAATGCCGGCCAGTCTACAATCTCACATCCGGCAACAGAACTTCTCTTCCCTTTTTCCGTTCCAATTGCCGAAGTGTCTGCATAGCCCAATACACTCCCTGTTCTGTTACAGCCTCTATCTTTATCCGCTTGTTTGAAACAGAAAGACGATAGGCTTCAGCCCCGTTTAGCCTGGCTTCCTCAATAGACGGAACCAGTTCCACTTCAATCACCGATGACGAGTGTTCAACAATCTCACCACCTGCATTCATGATAAAAACTTCCCACTCCGGCCTCAACACCGGAGTAGAAAGTTTCACCTTTCCCATAGTAAAGTTCTTCCCCGTATCCTTATACAACTGAGGTTTAGGAAGTAACGAGATACTGGTTTGTGCTATAGTTACAGCACAAACCAGTATCATACCAATAAAACTAGAAAATCTGCGTTTCATTATTTATTTGGTCTTAATAATATCTTTCAGCTTTATCGCTTGGAAAGTCATGTGGGCCACACTGCTTTCATATAAAATTCCTACTGTTTCCTTGTCAATCATAGTCAAGCAGCTGTATCCCCAACCCCAACCGGCATCCAGCAGCAATTGATTCTCGGGCAACCAAGTCACCCCACCATCCAGACTTGCTTTGATGGTAATGCTATGACGGTTCTTGGCATCATTCGGATTAGAGAACAAAAGGATGTCTTTACCCAATACATTCTCTTTAGCTTTAACACTAATCAAACTGGCCATACAAACCGGTTCCTGTAAGGCTGTACGTGAAGACTCATGTTCTTTCCATGTTTTACCTAAATCTGTAGTTGTAGAAACGGCACGACTGCCACCACGATTATCACGCATATTCAGCATCAGCACTCCCGGTTCCACTTCCGCTACCTGAGATTCAGTTGTATTAGTGCGTGCCAATGTACTGATATTCCAGGTTTTTCCATGATCCTTACTGTATATAATACCGGCATTAGGAATACGGTCATTGCCAATATACTGGCTGGCAAAGACCAATGTTCCATCTTCCATAGAGATACCTCTACCGGGACCTTGCAGCAAGAAATACCATGACGGATCTTTCACCTGTTCTGTTATATTCATAGGCTCCGACCAGGTCTTACCATCATCATCACTTTTCACCATCATTAATTGTGCTGTATGATTACGGTCCATGCCTGTTTGTGAATTCCACCACGCACGCCCATTTCCCATACCATGTGTCCAGGCAGCGACAATCCAGATAGTTCCTGTCTTCTTATCAACCAAAATGGCCGGATCGCCTACTCCATTCTGTGCTTTAGGCAACCCATCATATTCACCAAATGCCATCGGAATGCGCATTTTCTCCCAAGTCTGACCTCCGTCCGTACTTCTGCTCAGACCTATTTCCACATACTCCTGTAAATCCGCACTATTATTATAGCGTACATCATATACCCCCAACAAGGTTCCTTTATTTGAAGTGGCCAATCCGGGAATACGATAGGCAGCAGCCCCGTCGTCACCGGCATGACGCACGCCGATCCCCATATAATGGGTATCCGCCTTACGGGCTATCTTCAAAGGAGCAACCTGTCCGTCAATCTTAGCTTCCACCACTTCTGCCGACACTTTGGACAAGATAGAAGCAACAGGCTTCATTTGCAGGCTAATCCAAAAATAATTCACTCCCGGAAACAATTTTTGGTCAGCTTTCAATACAACCTCACGCTTCGGGGCCTTCACTTCCGACTTCAAAACGGAATAAGAAGTATTGGCAGCCAATGTTTTTCCCGGAGTATTATTAGATATATAATCTACCGGAGCAAAATAAGTCTTTCCCCTCCTCTCCACGCTTTCAGTTCCACCATAATACAGTTTCACAGATTCAATTTCATTCAAATTCACGTCTTTGCCGAAGTCCAACTTCACTTCATTCAGCATCTGACTTTGAGTAGCCTCTATACGTAAATGAAACAACTCATTATCCTGCCTTTCAATCAACACAGGAATCCGGGTTTCGCGGACAACAACCGTATCTGCCGCCGCACTCAACTTGAAGGGTGCTAATATAAAAACAACAATTAGCAGTAATAAGCTAGGGTTTCTCATAATATTTATAATTTTACGGGTGTAAAAATAAAAGTTTTTATTGAAATTAGAAAATAAAAAGACGGTTTCTTTATTAATTTCATAAAGAACACCGTCTTTTTATGCAATTAAAGATTCTTATCCGACAAAAATTTAATAACCAACCGTTTGTTTCAACAATGGATTATTAGTAAGAGCTCCTTGGTTGATAGGCCAAAGCAGACGGGCAGGCTCCGCCGGAGTATAGTCAAGCACGTACGAATCGCCAAAACGCCTCAAGTCATACCATCGTTTACCTTCCAGCATAAATTCAAACAAACGTTCCTGCAAGACAGCATCCGCCGGACGCTTATCGACTTCCTGATTGGGAAACCCCACTGTTGAAGCATCATACGCATCACCAAACGCACGCCGGCGCACCCGGTTTATCTCTGTAGCTGGATCCTCACCCAAAAGCACTTTCGCCTCAGCCAGCATCAATAGCAAATCCGAATATCTATAAATAGGATAATCATCACATCTCACCCGTGTACTCCCATTCATAACTCCCCAATACTTATGCGGATACACCCCTACCAATTCCAACTTGCCATTTTCCACCTTATTATATACATCTTTCAATGTAACGTCACGACGGGTGTCTCCCGGCAGAAACTTCTTGAAGTTTTCCAATTTCACCATCAGGCGCATGATACCGAAATTATTCTCGACCGACGTATTTATCAAAGTACCATCCGCATTATAGAATTTCCCTAAATAATCAGCCTGTGGAAACAAATCATTATTTCCATTCCACAGATTGTATTCAAACAATTCATTATGAATGGTAAAGATAATCTCTTTATTACCTTTATTATCATAAGCAAACACTCCCTGATAAGTATCCATCAAGTCCAGATTGCTACGGCTGATATTATTCTGTATGTCAACCAACGCATTCTTTGCTGTCCGGGCATCTCCTTCTCCCCCGTCACGATGGGCACTCCACAGATATACATCCGCTTTCAGCATCAATGTGGCAGCCTTTGACCACAGCGATTTTTCCTTTATGGTATAATCGGATCCAAAATAACTTAATGAAGATTCTATATCTTTTTTTACCTGCTCAAAGATTTCGGCAGCCGGAGTCGCCGCCTTTGCCAGTTTACCCACTTCAAAACCCAGGCTAGGCTCTTCCGTAAACACGACATCTCCCCATGAACGATATAGCTGATACATATAGTAAGCACGCAATCCATACACCTGTCCCAAATAATAATTCCTGGCACTTTCAGTCAGCACATCCGTATGAAGAGTTCTGCTGATAAACAAGTTCATCTGGTTGATATTCTGATACAAATCACCAAACCCGCTGATTCCGGGATTCTCCGCATTCAATGTATTATAAGGAAAACGTTCCATCCCCTGGGTAGCTTCTCCACCGAAAGGAATTCCCCCAAAGACATCACTTCTTGCCTCACCCAACAAAAACATATTCCACGAATGGCTCCTGAAGCGACTATGCAGTCCAAAAACAAATGAATCAAACTGTTCCGGAGTTTTCCAGTAATTCAAGTCAGTGATATCGCTCACCGGGTCCATATCCAACGAAGTACATCCACCGGCCAACATAGCCGATGCGGCAAAAGCCAATATTATCTTTTTTATGTTCATACCTTTTCTTTTTTACACATTAAAATGACAATTGTAAACCAAACAGGACGGTTCTTGGTGTAGGATAGCGTCCATTGTCTATACCGCCACGACCATTTGCCTGAATATCCATAACCGGTTCCGGAGAAGTTCCATCATATCCGGTAATATAGAATAAATTCTGTCCCGTAACATACACGGACGCATCGGTCAAGAACACCTTATTTATAAGATTCTTCGGGAATTTATAACTCAAGGTTACCTCACGCAGACACAAATAATCCCCCTTTTCATAGAAAGTAGAGTTATTATTGTTCAGATTCGTTGTACCATTATTGGAACGGGTAATGTTCTTTTTCGCATTCTGGTCGGCCCAATAGAATTTAGGAATACTAGTTTCCGTATTGTTTTCAGACCACGAATTTCTGACATCCGTAATCAAATTGAACGACCCGTTATACTGCCCCAAGATTCTTGCTTTCAAATCATTGTAAATGGTATGACCCACCGCATAGTCAAAACGACCATACAAAGACCAGTTTTTATAGTTCAGCGTGGTAGAAAAACCACCGGTCCATTTCGGATAAATATTACCCACCACCTGACGGTCGTATGAATTTATAACATTATCCCCATTCTTGTCATCCCACAGTACATCTCCCGGCTCAATGGGTTTCCATCCCGGTTTACCCGCATATTCGGCAGCCTTATTCGGCCCATACAGGTTGGCAACCTCATCCACAAAATCACCGGCATGATTTCTCACATCATCCCAGTCACGCAAGATACGCACTTGTTTATAAGCAATGATATCACCCAAGCTTTTTCCTTCTTGAATGCCGCCTACCCAAACCAACGAGTTGGATTTTGGATCCCATACCTGCTCACCCCCCTGACGGTTGTTTACATTCCCGTTAAAAGGCAGCTTCTTCACCATATTTTTCACAAACGAAGTATTAGCGGTGACATCCCATGACCAGTCCTTCCTTGTCAGCAGATTCACCTTGGCTTCCAGTTCGAAACCACAGTTGCTGATAGTACCCAGATTCGTTTTGAACGAGGGAAATCCTGTATATTCCGGCAAATTCACATCAGTCAGCAAATCGGAAGTCGTGCGGTCATAATAGTCCATAATCATATGAATACGATTATTGAAAAAGCCCAAGTCAAGCCCCAGTTCAAACGTATGGCTCTTTTCCCAACGCAATTTACTATTGACCACCCCTGTATTCAAATAACCCAGATTACCATTATAAGCACCTACCGAACCATATTTACCATATACATCAAAATTACCGATACCGTTTACATTACCGTTCAACCCATAACTGATACGCGGTTTAATCAAGGATACTACTTCCGCAAACTTTGAATCTTTAAAGAAAGCTTCCTCATGCACATTCCAACCGGCAGATATACCCGGAAAAAATCCCCAACGATTGTCGGACAATTTGGAAATACCGTCATAACGGGCTACCAAGGACACCATATAACGATAATTATAATCATAGTTAACACGGGCGAAACCGGAAAGAATGCGATATCCGGTTTTGACAGAAGTAGTATAAGTACGGTTAGTGCCCGCATTTAAAGTAGGTATATCATCTGTAGGAGCACCGGAAACACGCGCTTCCAGGTTCTGATACTGATAATCAAAATACTCACCACCTGCCATGGCATTGATATTATGTCCGCTAAAACCTTTTTTATATTCCAGAGTCAATGCATGCTGTTGTTGAAAAACTTTTGTATTTGTTTGAGAAGCATTACGATTGGTATTGGGAGCTTGTCCTATCTGTTGATATTTCTTTTCAAACAGTTCAAACTGACTGTCTGTATAATACATAGAACTGTTTCCATTCAGGAACAATTGCTGCGGAAGGATTTCCAAAGCAACCGATATTAAACGAAGTCTTACGGTTCGTTGTAGAACGAGTCAGTTTATCTTTCCAATAATAAGGATTACCATCCTGATTACTCCATCCGGCAGCAGGACTTCCATCCTCATTCCACGGATTCCAAGTGGGAAACATACTCATGGTACGATAGAACAACTCATACTCTCCCGTTTCTCCGTTCCAAGGGCTTTTCAAGTCGTAAGTCCATAAATCGGGCATCTTGGACCATGAAAAACTACCGCCGGCATTCACTGTCAAAACGGGCAACAACTTGTATGAACCGTTGATAGTCCCGTTCACACGCTGATAATTGGTAGAAATTATCTGACCGTCTTCCGAATAATACCCTAAAGATGAGGAAAATGTTCCTTTGTCATTACCTCCCGACAAATTCAGATAATGATCTTGTGTAAACGCGGCATTGCGGAAAGTCAGATCATGCAGCTCACCGGCATGGTTTCTAAAAATCAAAGTTTTATCAGGGTCCACAGGATCCGCCATAGACCGCCATCCTTCATTCAGCAAATGTTTGTTTGCATCTGTCATAAAGGCCAGATCCACTCCGGAGTTAACCCCAAAACCTTTCTGGTTCTCCATACTTGTACCGCCATTGGTACGCTGCCAACCTAAACGTTGATAATACAAATAGTCACCGGCATCCAAATACTTATACCCTTCACGTGCAAAGTTCACACCCCCTTTGAACTTATAAGTAATTTGTGTCCTGCCTTCCACCCCCTTCTTGGTTGTCACCAGAATTACGCCGTTATTGGCACGGGCACCATAAATAGCTGTGGAAGCCGCATCTTTCAGCACCTGTATGGATTCAATATCTGAAGGATTGATATCATCCATAGAACGCACAAGGCCATCCACCACGACCAACGGCCCTTCCAGATTCTTGTTTATGGAAGCACCACCACGCAAAACGATATTGGGCGAACTACCCGGTTTACCCGAAGTATTTGTCACACGCAATCCGCTGACAGTTCCCTGCAAGGATTGGGCCGCATTACTCATAGCTGCATTTTGTAATACTTTATCATCCAACTTTGAAATAGAGTTCGTCATCAACGAACGTTTCTGACTCATTCCATAACCGGTCACCACGACCTCATCCAGCATTTCTGCATCTTCTTTTAAAATAACCTTGTAGGTGTTTGGCACTCCCACTACAATTTGTTGTGTTTTGTAACCTATATAACTCACATCCAGTTTTGCCCCCACAGGCACTTGGATAGTAAAGTTACCGTCTACATCAGTTATTGTACCATTTGTTGTCCCCACCTCCAGGACACTCGCTCCGATAACAGGTTCACCGGTGGCATCTACCACTACCCCTGTTATCGTTTTTGTTTGCGCCATCATGTTTATTGCAAAACAGAGGCATACGATAAAAAAGAGAGCTTTCTTCATGAATCTCAGATTTGGTTGATAAATTAATGTTTAAATAAAAAAGTTTAATTAAGTGTTAGTTTTAAAACCCCTCAAAAAGAAAATAATTTTAAAATCAACAGCGAATATATACACGTATATTTAGTATATACAAGAAACAAAAGGAACTATATTCTTTATTAGTCTTTGTTTTTTAGAATAAACTAAATATTAAGGCATATTTTAAAAAGTTACATAAGGGAATAACTCAAAAAAGGAAAAAAGGTTCATACGGAGAAGATATAACAAGAAAAAACCTCCTTGCAATTCTTTGCAAAGAGGTTACTGAATTGTACACCCGATGAGAATCGAACTCATATCGTCGGAACCGGAATCCGGTATTCTATCCATTGAACTACGGGTGCGTCTGAAACTTGGACGTGCAAAAGTACAAAATATATTGTCTTTATCCTAATAATTTGGGATATTTATCTATCAAAATAATATTTTGCTCATTAATTTAAGTATAAAACAATCAATTTGATTATATTTTCGGCTAAACATATAACAATATCACAAATAATTTCTATATTTGCAAGCAATTAAAACAACTAGATCTATTTTACAATGAGTTACCTAATTAAACCAGCTAACTATAAAGCCTTGCTTGATTTAAAACAAACAGAGTTAGGCATTAAGCAAATAAAAGAGTTCTTTCAACAGAACCTGTCGTCAGAATTACGTCTGCGCCGTGTCACCGCCCCGCTATTTGTATTGAAGGGAATGGGTATCAATGATGACTTGAGCGGAACCGAACGGGCGGTATCTTTCCCTATTAAAGACTTGGGAGACGCACAGGCCGAAGTTGTCCATTCACTGGCAAAATGGAAAAGGCTGACTTTGGCCGATTACAATATAGAGCCGGGTTATGGCATCTATACAGACATGAACGCCATCCGGGCTGACGAGGAATTAGGTAATCTCCACTCGCTATATGTAGACCAGTGGGACTGGGAGCGTGTAATTACCAAAGAACAACGCACGGTTGATTTCCTGAAACAAATAGTAACCCGTATTTATGCAGCCATGCGCCGCACAGAATATATGGTATGTGAAATGTACCCGCAGATCAAACCCTTCCTGCCACATGACATTCATTTCATCCACTCGGAAGAGCTTTGCCAGATGTATCCCGACAAGAGTCCGAAAGAACGTGAACATGCCATCTCACAAAAATACGGTGCGGTATTTATTATAGGTATAGGCTGCAAACTGAGTGACGGTAAAGAACATGACTTGCGCGCACCTGACTATGACGACTATACCACAATCAACCCGGAAACCGGACTTCCCGGTCTGAATGGCGACCTGTTAGTTTGGGACAAAGTACTGGACCGTTCCGTCGAACTTTCCTCTATGGGTATCCGTGTAGACAAAGAAGCGCTGCTCCGCCAACTGACACTCAGCGGACAGGAAAAACGTAAAGAACTGTATTTCCACAAACGCCTGCTAAATGAAACTCTTCCTTTGTGTATCGGCGGTGGTATAGGACAGTCACGACTCTGTATGCTTTATTTACAGAAAGCCCACATAGGTGAAATCCAAGCCAGTATATGGCCCGAAGATATGAGAAAAGAATGCGCTCAACTGGGTATGCAACTTATTTGATTATAATCTATCAGCAATGAAAGAAGAGGATGATTATAAAAAGTCATCCTCTTTTTATTTGTCATTTTTACAAATTACCCCTATCTTTAACGCACATTTTATAATAAAAGAAATGCCATGAACGTACAAATAGAAGAAAGCTGGAAACAACATCTGGCACCCGAATTTGAAAAAGATTACTTTATCAGACTCACTGAGTTTGTAAGAAGCGAATACCAGACTGCCACTATTTACCCACCGGGCAGATTTATATTCAACGCCTTCAATCTGTGCCCGTTTGACAAAGTGAAAGTCGTCATTATCGGCCAAGATCCCTACCATGGTCCCGGCCAGGCGCACGGACTCTGCTTCTCTGTTAATGACGGAGTACCTTTTCCTCCTTCCCTACAAAATATTTTCAAAGAAATACAAAGCGATTTGGGTGCTCCCATCCCTACTTCAGGCAACCTGACCCGCTGGGCGAATCAAGGAGTTTTATTACTCAATGCCACACTGACGGTCCGTGCCCATCAGGCAGGCTCTCATCAACGACAGGGCTGGGAGGAATTTACAGATGCCGCCATCCGTGTACTGGCAGAACAACGTGAAAATATTGTATTCATCTTATGGGGATCTTATGCACAGAAAAAAGGCGCCTTCATAGACCGCAACAAGCACCTGGTACTGGCTTCCGCACATCCGTCCCCCCTGTCAGCCTATAACGGTTTCTTTGGCAACAAGCACTTCAGCCGTACCAACGAATATTTGCAAGCGCACGGGCAAACACCTATTGAGTGGTAGACATAAATAAAAAACAGAATAAAAAATGAGAAATGGTTGCGTGTTGTTATCAGAAACCATTTCTCATTTTTTTATTCCCAACTTCTTCCTAGTACCAATTCACCGCACTACCCGTATTGCTTCGCTGATCCCATTTCAAAGCATCGGTCAGCATACTGGAGTTAGCACGAATACTGAAGTTATAGGAAGTAAAGGGACCGAATACCAAGCCACAGCTCATATTGAAACAGTGCAGGTCACGGCTGATATTGACCGTTGTCATTGACATCTCTTTCGTATTAAAATCATATCCCGAAGAATAATTCACATTCCAGCGGCTACCCAACTTCACATTACCGGAAACATTCAATGAATGAGTCACCGAATAAGGATATCGCATCGTCTTGATATTAATCTGCTTGCTTCTGTCCTCACGAATACTATAACTATAACTCAAGCTCAATGACCATGGCATCTTGAAAGCCATATAGCCATCCGGATCTATAGCCGCCTTCTCTGTTTTTCTCAAACCGGAGTTATCTTCTTCCTCCGTGTTTTCATTGCCATCATCACTGTACTCATCCAGATTTTCATTCTTCTTGTCTTTATCCCCCTTACTGTCCTTTTCATCTTTCGGCCCAAACCACTTTTTCCACGAATCATTATTCAATGTATACGAGAAAGAACCGCTATACCCCTGAAAACGACCAAAACGTCCGTATGACCATTCTGTACGGTTGCCTTCCACTACCTTGCCGTCTTTATCAAACTCATAAGCATACGTAGCAAACTGGGCGTTCATATTAAAAGTATAACTCTTGGTCAGTTTCAAGCGCAGATTCATACTCAAATTTCCCCAAGGTTTCTCTTTAGCCGCCGCATTATAGGAAATACTGGCTCCCAACTGGTCAATCAAGCTGATTTTCTTCACTCCGGTAGTATCCGCATCGGATTTCACTTTCATTTCCACATTATTATCTATAGAGAAAGTGAAATTCTCGGATTTACCACTGGGCGAGAAAGAGTAAGGCAAACCTTCATATGGATTATAAGTCTGAGTACGTACTTCTCCATCCGTATCAGTATAAGTATACGTTCCCACATATCCATACCTAGACGTACTGAAGTCCGGTGCATAACTCATGCTCACCGAAGGAGTAAAGACGTGACGGATCATCAATCTTGTCGCCAAACAATTTCTTCCACGGTTTGTAGAAACCATACATCTTGGTATTCACCTGCAAGCTCAAATCATAGTTATACACACGGTTGAAACCGTTGATTGTATCTCTCCGCACATTATTAGGGGCCGACGGATCATAACTCTGCTCCACCTTGCGCATATACCAGCGCTCGGTATAGTTGAAAGAAGGCACAACGTTGATATATTTAAACAAAGTGAATGTAGCGCTGATAGGAATCTTATGCTGCATACCATTAGTCCATTTATTCAAGCCCTGCTTCAGAATCAGATTATCCTTGGTATTAATCGAGTTCGTCATCTGGCCGGTATATTGGAGTGAGATTTTCTCATACCAACGTTCATCACCTACCGCTTTCTTACGCTTGAACGGATAAATACGGTTCAATGAAATATTCAAATCCGGCAACGTCACACTGATAGAAGAGTCACGCGTATTCTGAGAGATATTGAATGTACTGGACAGATTCAATCCTTCGGGGAAATTGCGCGAATAACTCACACTAGACGTCTTGGTGTTATTTGAATACTGCTGCGGGTTGTACAAACTACTCAGGTTACGCTGGTCATAACTACTGGTCGCAAAGTTCACATTCGCCGAAAAAGAGCTGTTAGGGTTAGCCTTGGCATCCTGTCTGTGACTCCATGCAATTCTGAAATCTTTTGTAACCATATAGTCCGGCATATTCTTCTCACCGGTTTTCGTTACCAGATAACTGGCATTGAAATTACCGCTATATTTATATCTCTTGTTATAATTAGACTGCACGGACAGTCCCCATGAACCTTTCGTAAAGATCTCACCCAACACTTTCAAATCCATACGGTCACTGATGGCGAAATAATATCCCCCATCACGCAAATAAAAACCACGATTCATTTCATCACCGTATGTAGGCATAATGAATCCTGACGAATAACTGCTGTTAAACGGAAAAAATCCGAAAGGAATAGCGATAGGCAACGGCACATCCTCCACCACCAGCTGGGCAGGACCGAAAACCACATTTTTCTTAGGACGCACTTTCGCCATGGAAAGTTTCAGATAGAAGTGAGGATGTTCGTGATTATCACACGTAGTATATCGTCCGTGACGCAAATAAAGTTCATCATTAGCACCTTTCTTCGACTCCTCACTGGTAACGTATCCTTCCCCCTGCTGAGTAACGATATTATTAATGAACCCCTTCTTCGACTTGAAGTTATAACGCATGATTTTGACTCATACGGAGTCTCGCCATCCTTAAAGACAGGAGTACCTTTTTCCACGCCAGCCGAGTCGGGAACACCACGGGCATACACCGTACTGCTATCCATGTTCATTGTAATCACGGCAGAGGTCAACTCTATTTTCTCATAGTTCACCTTACCGTCACCATACAGATGGGCATATCCGCCCTCAGTGAATACGATAGAGTCATTTGCTTCATAAATAACAGGCGCATCCAACGGCTGTTTCTTTTTAGGTGCAACCGTATCGATAGACAACGTATCTACCAAAGCACTATCTACTTTCAGGGAATCATTACCGGATGCAGAATTCCGCTTTCTGCGTTGAGCACCTGTACTTAAAGAAAGTGACAGGCATGCAAATAGTAGTAGGAATGTTATAAATCTATGTCGTTTTAGTGGCGTCATTCACAAATCATTTACGCTTTTGAGGGGCAAAATTAAGCATTATCCGCCAATAATGAACTATTTAGCGGATATTTAATTTATTTTTAAGGCTTACAAGAAACATTCGCACCAATGGTTAAAACGGATTATCCCATCTTCCCCATAACGTGAAATACTCTTTAACGCCTTCTCCACGCTCTTTTCCCTGTCCAGATGCGTCTTTGAGAAAAACTTGTCGGCAAAGCAAATAACCTGTTCTTCCAGCGAAACCGGAACCATATTCCGATGAGGAACAGGCAACTGCTGGTCAATAATACTTTGCAAAGACATACCCGCTCCCGTATGTCTCTCACAGACCAATGCATGACGCGGAAATCCTTCTTTCCGCATCAGATCAGCCCCCAAATATCCATGACAAATATAAGGATAAGATCCGAAACAACAAATGCCCTCAGCATCCGTCATAAAAATACCAATATCGTGCAGCATCGCCGCCTCTTCCAGAAACTGCTTGTCCAGATTCAATTCCGGATGCTTTCCGGCAATCCATAACGCCTTATCGGCCACCGAACGGCTATGCGCCAGCAGGATATGTTTCAGTTCATTATCTTCAGGATAATATTTATTAATGATAGCAAATGCGTCCATTCTCAATTAAATTCTTATTTTTGTGCAATATTACAAAATAATCGCCACATATCATGAAAACAAAATACATTTTCCTATACTGCCTCTTGTTTATCTGCAACGCCGTGACCGCGCAAAAGGTTATCACCGGAGCCGAACAGATGGACCGTCTCTTACCTATATTAAAAGGGAAGCGTGTGGCATTGGTTGTAAACCAAACCTCCAAAGTAGGAGAAACCCATCTGTTGGACACCCTGCTTGCAGCGCATATACAAATAAAAAAGGTATTCGCTCCCGAACACGGATTCCGGGGTGACGCCGATGCCGGAGAAACCATCAGGAACGGAAAAGATACCCGCACGGGAATACCCATCCTGTCCCTTTACGGTAAAAATAAGAAACCTACAGCCACACAGCTACAGGACATAGACCTGATTGTGTTCGACATTCAGGATGTAGGTGCCCGTTTCTATACCTATATCAGCACCATGCAGTATGTAATGGAAGCTTGTGCCGAGAACCGGAAACAACTGGTCATCACAGACCGGCCCAATCCTTGTGATTACGTGGACGGCCCTGTGCGACAGAAAAACCAGAAAAGTTTTGTGGGTATGCACGCCATCCCCATTTTACACGGTTGCACTGTAGGCGAGCTGGCTCAAATGATCAATGGCGAAGGCTGGCTGCCCAATGGCAAAAAATGCGCGTTGACCGTCATCCCCGTGGAAGGCTGGAAACACGGACAACCCTATTCGCTTCCGGTAAAACCCTCTCCCAACCTGCCCAACGACCAGGCAATTGCCTTATATCCTTCACTCTGCCCGTTTGAAGGTACAGCCATCAGTGTGGGCAGAGGTACTCTTTATCCTTTTCAAGTAATCGGTTCACCGGATATCCGCATCTCCTCCTTTTCTTTCAGACCGGAAGCCTTGGAAGGCTTTGACAAGAATCCGATGTATAAAAACCAATACTGCTATGGCAATAATCTCCGCCATATCACCGCCCCGAAAGGATTCTCTCTAAAATACATCATCACCTATTATCAAGCTTATCAAGACCTTGGGAAAGCGGACAAGTTCTTTACCCGCCCGCAATGGTTCGACCTGCTGATAGGGAACCGTACCGTAAGGGAACAAATCATGAAAGGAGCCAGTGAAGAAGAAATCCGTGCAGGATGGCAGAATGAACTGGAAGCCTACAAAAAGATGAGAGAGAAATACCTGCTTTATGAATAATATTTCCTTCCAAGCTGACAGCTTTCGTCAAAAAAGGAGACAACAACCCAATCTATTCAGGACACGCAGCACCATTCCTCTGCATCCACCAAGCCCCAACCACAAACGGCTTCCAACCGCCAACACATGGAATCCGTTTCAATCTTCTTTCCGGAAGGCCTGCATACCTTTCTCACCACCCCGATGATATCCGTGTCCTCACATTCCTCATAAAAACGGCAGACGCCATCCCCCTGCATCAGATAACGACTGTCTCTTTTTTGAATAATCCGATGCAATACATACCGGTCTGTCTGCCGGAACAGAATGACATCAAAAAGTTTCAACTCCTCCTTATCACACGGCCCCACCACCACTTCATCCTTCCCATTTCTCAGTAAAGGCATCATGGAATTGCCTTTCACCCGGAACTTCACACTCCTGCCACTTTTGATTTCCGACTCCACCCACGCAAAGAAACATTCATTCGCTATCCGCTTCATACCCATCTCCATATAAAGTACGACATACTAATTTCACCGCCTCCGCATCGGGCAAACACTCCAGATGATAAACAGGAATGGATGAAACCATCTTTTCCAACAGACTACAAACCCCACAGTATAATTCCTCCTCGTATGCAAATGCAGGAGGAGCAGACGGATGCAAAGCTGCATAAGCCTGCAAAGTGTTCAATCTCCGTATCTTGTTATACGGTGCTTGTGACAAACGTACACATCCGGCCAACGGATAACGCTCCGCCTTATAACAAGGAGTCTTCCCACTCCACGGGCTGCCATATACCCACACGCCCCCCTCTTCATAACACACAATGGGACTGTCATCATTCAGCAACTTACTTCCTGCTATATTTTCCCTCCACAAACGGGTATGGGTACTTTTTCCGGTTCCGCTTTCACCTAAAAAAAGAACCGCTTTCCCCTTATAAACAATACAACTGCCATGCAAGGCAACCGTATCTTTCCGTACCGTCATCAGACCATACCCCATCCATAAGGCAAACCTTAAAAGACGGGGAGAATAATTACCATATAAACAGATACCTCTCCCGGTTCCACCCATCGTCCGGAGATAAAGCGACGGTTCTCCCTGCGGAGCCAGTTCCAACAAAAAGCTATCCCCACTCACACCGAAAGTACCGGTTACATCTTCATATCCGAACCCATAGGACTTTCTCTAAAAGCCGGAAAATCCCAACCGTTTCCCTCCCAAACAGTAAAATCCGGCAACCAAGCACCCCCGTATACATCTTTTGCCGAAACCAGATCCGGTTGCCAACTAAAAGGCTTGAAACCGCTGATACCATCCACCGCCTCCATCAACCTTTCGTCCGGCAATGCGAAGCAGTGGCCACCTATTTTATAAATTCGATCCATTGTCTTTTCCATTTAATCTGATTACACGATGACAATATGCCAACGAGCTTTCCCGATGGGCTATCGTAAGAACAGTCAGCCCCCTACACTCCTTCATCAGACCGAGAAGCATTTCATTGACAGCCCGTTCAGTCTCATTATCCAATGCAGAAGTAGCCTCATCCAGTAGAAGCACCTCCGCTTTCTTATACAAAGCACGGGCTATGCCTACCCGTTGTTTCTGACCTCCCGAAAGCCTTCTCCCCCTTCACCCAAAGGAGTATCCATTCCTTGCGGCAATTCATCCATCCAAGCATCCAATCTCACCAGCCTCACTATCTCCGCTACCCGTTCCTTATCTATAGACCGGCATCCCAAAGCAATGTTTTCCGCCAAGGTCCCATCCAGCACAAACACTTCCTGTTGCACATATCCCACCTTGCGATGCCATTCCTGCCTCGGCACATCGGCAAGCGGCCTGCCATCTATCCGAATAGCGCCTTTATCCGGAGTGATAAATCCCAAAAGCAGATTAAACAAGGTAGATTTACCCACGCCACTCTCACCACAGATACCTACATATTCCCCCTTACGAATAGTACAACAAAAGTCCTTTAGAACCTCTTTACTTTCAGGATAAGCATAGGTGAGGTGTTCTATCCGTATCTCTTTTTGAAAAGAAAACGCTTCCTGCCCCCATGATGGAGAAACTGCTTCCATCCCCTTATCCCCCAACCCTTCCTCTATAATCCGCAGAGAATAGACCGCATTCTGTACTTGTGTCCAACCACCTAAGATGCCGCGCAAAGCGGGTAACAGCCGGAAAGCCGCCACAGCAAAGACACCTACCAGCGCTTTGATATCCCCTGTTCCGAAAACAGTGAGCAAGGTCAGCCCCGATATGACCGCCATTTCGGAAAGGCAAAGAGGAAGATGCTGTATCGTTTCCAGTTTCAAACGGCTCTCACTGATTTTCCTTACCCTCTGGGCGAATGCCTGCTGAAGAAAAGGAAACGCCGCATTCAGTTCCAATTCGGCATACCCTTTCATCGTTTCCGTGACCAGCCGGGATTGCTCACGACGAGCCTGCTGCTCCTGCTCACCATAACGGCGCATCGGTTTCCTGATCCCCCATCCGTAAATCAGCATGAAAGGCAGAAAGGCAATATACAACATCAGTACCGTCAACGGAGCATAAACCAACAAAGCTGCCGTCACCCAAAAAACAAGCAGCAGTTCTCCTGTCATGCGAAGCAAGGGGGAAAGAAGGTTTAAAGAAAAAGCATAACAGATATAGTTCACCTCATATCCCAGCCGGATACTCCCCCTGCTGCGTATAAACAATAATCCCCGTTGATAGTAAGAAGTAAAGAGAGAAAAGCTGAGCCGACGGTAAAGAGACATCAGAAAATGGTTTTGAAAACGTGAAAGCCCCGCTGCCAAAGCGTTTTTCACCAAAATAAAGACTATTGCCACCAGACAAAATAACAGGGCGGCATCTTTATCCCTCCCGTCATCCAACAGAAAAAACAAGACAGGCAACAGGGCAGCGAGTCCGGCAAAGTCAAGTAATGCGCAAAGAAATACGGCACAAACCACCCTTATCCCCATTTTCCTTTCATCAGGCAACAACAAACGGCAGATTCTTTTCAACATAAACCGCTTATTTTCGTTCCGTCTGGAAGATGGTATGGGGAGAGCGCAGATGCAACAGAATAGAATTTCCAACCCATTTGCACAGTGAAATGCGCAACACGCTGTTGCACGCACGATGAGTATGCAGCATACGTTTGGTTTTATAAACCAGAATGCCCCATTTATTCTTCGCCGGAACTGACATCGTATAGGGTGGCCGGATGATTTCCCGCAAGATTTCCTCCGCCAATCCTTCTCCTCCATATACAGGAACGGAAGTTCCTAAATAATCATTACAGAGGCGGGTCATTGCCAATATCATATTTCTAAAACGAATATCCGTCACTTCCTCAGGAATATGCAGGCCGTATCTATTCAGCAGGCAAGCCCAGTCGCAAAGATGATGAAGTGCCAGGCCGCGTGCATAATGCTGGGCGGCATGAAAAGCGAGAAATACGGTATTAAAGGTGGAAGATGGGATTAAAATGGAGCATTTTCCGTCCAATTCCGCCGATACGGGTTGTAGCAGTTTTTGAAGGAGCTTATCCATCTTCACTGCTATACGGTATGTTTCCGAATTAATGAAGGTTTTATGATTCTCTATCGGAATACCTTTATAGTAAAACACACTATGCTTTTCGGAGTGTTCAAAGTCTACCTCTATTCCTTTTTCTTCCATTAACCGGTCTGCCAGCCGGTTGGCCTCGGCATCACTTTTCCGGGAATGGTCTGCCGAATAAGTGAAGATGTCTATATCTCCCCCTTCCCTGTGCGAAGGAATAGGATAATAGGTGGAGAGACCCACTCCTTTCAACTGGACCGTGGTAATGCCATGCGTTTTATAAAAAGCTGAAAGTTCGGCTATGGTATGGCAGTACCGCAGGTAGCGTTTTTCATAGTTCTCTACCGCCATCGCCCAGTTTAACTTCAAAGCCTTCGGGGGTTGCAAACAGGCCGGCAGGGTTTGTATTCCGTCCCATGCCAA